>Ga0153915_10000033_pt1 | contig 138371 bp, 120 predicted proteins | sample Opewatmetagenome_2_FD_107003 | JGI IMG/M metagenome (GOLD analysis project Ga0153915, IMG submission 107003) | Freshwater wetland microbial communities from Ohio, USA - Open water 3 Core 3 Depth 3 metaG | ecosystem: Environmental > Aquatic > Freshwater > Wetlands | place: USA: Ohio, Lake... | reverse complement strand
TGTTCCCCGTGGACCTGGTGGAATGGGAGAAGCTCGATCCGGAAGGAAGGGCGTCGATCCTGAGCCGCGGCAAGGTGGTCTATGGGCGCAGCGGATAAAGTACGCCTGCTCCAGGGGGAGATCGACCGCGGCCTGAAACACATCGGGGCGATGGAGGACTACCACCGCCTTTTCCGCGTGGATGTCCCGCGCGTCCGGCCCCGGGCGTTGGGCGGGGAGACGTACCGTCTCCTGCATGAGATCATGCGGTTCCGGCACTTCCGACGGTACTACTTCGACAGGAACTATGATCGGGACCGCCTGGCCGAGGGAAGCGGAGAACGGGCGTAGCCGTCAGGATGAAAGCCGTCCGATCACGCACCGTCCTCGTTTCCTGGTTCCTCTCGTTCCTGATCCTCCTCGCCCTGCCGACCGTCATCTTCCTCGCCGGTCACCTGCGCACGGAGCGTGTCCTCCAGGAGGAGATCCGCAGGGCAAACCTGGCCGTCCTGCACCAGGCGCGGCAGGCCCTGGACGCCGCGATGGAGGACGTGCGCCGGCTGTGCTTCGGCATCTCGCTCAACCGCAACCTGCAGGCCGTCCTCTATCAGCAGGGCGCCATGGATTCCTCCACGCGCTACCGGCTCTGGCAGATCGTCGACAAGGACCTGAATTCCTATGCGGCCGTCACCGATCCGGGACGCCGTTTCTACGTCTACGTCGCGGCGGGGGACCTCGTACTGCAGCCGGGGTCCTATCACCGTACGGAGACCGCCTATGAGGACTTCCATGGCGGTTCCTCCCTCGGCCATGAAGAATGGCTGCGGCTGCTTCGTGCCACCTCTCCCCGCACGGCCGTATCGATCCGGTCGCGGACGGGCGGACAGGAGATCCTGTACCTGCAGCCCATTGCGGGAGAGAGCGGCCGACCGGCCGGATCCGTGGGAGTTGTGCTGGATGAGACGGTCGTCTCGAGGATCCTGGACGGCGTCGACTGGATGCCCGGCGCGGTCCTGATGATCCTCGACGCGGCGGGCAACGTCCTCCTTGGCGGCATAGGCCCGGAGCGCGTGGAACTGCCCGACGGCGTGGCCGAGGCGGCGCGCCATGGGGGGACGCGGGTCCGCGTCGGCGGAAGGGATTTTCTCGCCCTTTCGGACAGGTCCTCCGTCATGGATTGGGACTGCCTCTCCCTGGTACCCATGGAGCGCTTGAAGGCGACCATGCGGGCGCTTCGGTGGTTCTCCGTCGCGTGCATCCTGCTGGATCTCCTTCTCGGCGCGGTCCTCTCCTTCTCCCTGGCCAAACGGAACTACGGTCCATTGCGCCGGCTGGTGGAGGGCCTAAAGGACTCCTCGGTTCCCGTCCCGGCGGAGGGGAACGAGTACGCCTTCATCGAGAAGGCCTTCCACGCGGCGAAGGCCGGGAACGACGAGGTCCGGTGCGCCCTGCTGCGCAATGTCCTGCACGGCACGGCTTCGGATCCGCTCCTGGTCCGGAGGGCCTTCGCGGAGCAGGGCGGGCAGCGGCTTCATCCCTCATACTCCGTGGCGCTCTTCCTGCCGGGAGCCGCGGCATTCCCGGGGCAGAAGGCGGAAGCCGCCGCGGGACGGGCCGCGGGCCTTCTTTCCGCCGCCGGGCATGCCGTCTGCGTGGCGTTGGACGGACAGCTGGCCTGCCTCGTCAACCATCCGACGGCCGCGGCGGAGGGCATCCCGTCCGCCGCGGATTCCTGCCGCTTGGCCCTGGAGCGGGACTGGGAAACGACGGTCACGTCCGCCAATGGATCGGCCGTCGCCGCGGAGGGGATCGCCAGGTCCTATCAGGAGGCCCAAGCCGCGCTGGAGTACCGCCTCCTGCTCGGTGCGGGCCGCCACATCGCCCATGACCCGTCGCGTGGCCGCAGCCGGCTCCACCGTTTCTCCCTGGAAACGGAGCGGAGGCTGGTCAACGCCCTCATGGCGGGGGACCTGTCCGAGGCCTTGGGGCTGCTCGACGGGGTCTTCCGGGACAACCTGCCGCGGCAGGATACGGCGGACGGCCCGTCGCTGGACCTCGTAAAATGCCTGCTCTTCGACCTGGTGAACGCGACGGGAAAGGCGCTGGAGGGCATCGACCGCACCTATCGGAGCGACCTGAGGGAGCGGCTGGACCCGATGAAGGCCGTGATGCGCCATGACACCATGGACGCCGTACGTACGGCCCTTGACGGGATGTTCACCGGGATCTGCGCCTTCGTGGAGGAAAGGAAGCGCAGCCACAAGCCCGACCTGAGGGAGGCCGCCGAGCGCCACGTCCGGGAATCCTTTGGCGACGTCAACCTCTCGAACCGCACGATCGCGGAACGGCTGCGCGTGAATCCCTCCTACCTGTCCCGCTATTACAAGGAGCAGGCGGGGGAGGGCCTTTCCGAGTTCGTGGCCCGCACTCGGATCGACGCGGCCAAGCGGATCCTGACGGAGACCGACCTGCCGCTCGGGGAAGTGGCCCGCCGCGTGGGGCTTTCCGGGGACGTGGCGCTGATCAAGCTTTTCAAGCGCCTGGAAGGGATCACGCCCGGCCGGTTCCAGAAAGAATCGGGGCTGCGTCGGTAGCCGCCCCCGGGGCTGCGTCGGTAGCCGCCCCCGGGGCTGCGTCGGTAGCCGCCCCCGGGGCTGCGTCGGTAGCCGCCCCCGGGGCTGCGGACCCCGGATGCAAACGGCGGGAAATCCCGGTAACAAAAAGAAAGCCCGTTTCCAAAAAAACGGAAGCCTTCCTCACCAAATTCCGGATGGACCGCGGCGATGACCGGTCGTAGGATCGGTCGATCCGGCAAAGAGGAGGGATTCATGAAACGAATGGTGTTCCTGGGCCTGGCGGCCGTGACGGTTCTGCTTCTTTCCGTCGCGATGCCCGCCTTCTGCAAGGGTAGCGGGGAATCCGGGGCCAAGGCAGGTCCCGTGACCTTCACGTATTGGGCGCCGATGAACGCCAACGTGATCGCGGCCATCAAGGATCTCAACCAGAACCTAGTCTTCCAGGAAATGGAGAGGAGGACGGGAATCAAGATGCAGTTCCGCCATCCCCCGGTCGGCCAGGAGACCGAGCAGTTCAATCTCATCATCGCTTCCCGTGACCTGCCCGATCTCATGGAGTACGACTGGACGAAGTATCCGGGCGGTCCGGAGAAGGCCATCTCCGACGGCATCATCGTGAAGCTGAACGACCTGGTCGACAAGAATGCGCCCAACTACAAGCGGTACATGGATGCCACGCCGCTGGCAGCCAAGCAGCTGAAATCCGACGCGGGTACGCTGTACGTCTTCGCTGCCTTGAGCCGCAGCAAGTACAACTGCCAGAGCGGCCTGATGCTCCGCAAGGACTGGATGGCGGAAGCGGGCCTCAAGCTTCCGGAGACCGCCTCCGAATGGACGGACGTCCTGTCCATCTTGAAAAAGGAAAAGAAACTGACCGCCCCGTTCACAGCGGAGAAGAACCAGGTCATCAATGGCAACCTGTTCAGCGGCGCCTGGATGGTGGCGGACGGCTTCTACATGGAGCACGGGAAGGTGCGTTACGGCCCCGCGATGGATGCCTACAGGGAATACCTGGAGTTCATGGCCGGTTGGTACAAGGCGGGGCTCCTGGATCCCGACTTCGTGGGCAACAATACGCGCTCCGTGGACGGCAATGTGACGGGAGGCAAAAGCGCGGCCCTGTTCGGCTTCGCCGGCGGCGGAATGGGAAAGTACCTGACGGCCATGAAGGACAAGGATCCGAAGTTCGACCTCGTGGCCGTCCAGTATCCCGTGCTCAAGAAGGGGACAGAGCCCATGTTCGTCAACCGCTCCTGGGAGTACCGGGGAACCGGTTCCCTGGCCATCACGACGGCCGACAAGCATCCCGCGGAGGCGGCCAGATGGGCGGATTTCTTCTTCTCGGAGGAGGGGAATCTGCTGAAAAACTTCGGGGTGGAGGGGGTGACCTACCGCATGGACAATGGATACCCCCGCTACACGGACCTCATCATGAAGAACCCGGACGGCCTCTCCATGGCCGTGGCGATGGGGAAATACCTGCGCGCAAGCTATCCTACGCCCGGTTTCATCGACGAGCGGTATCATGAGCAGTACACCTCCCTGCCGCAACAGAAGGAGGCGATGACGCTCTGGTCCCTCTACGACCGGAACGCCACGGAGGTCCTCCTGCCCCTGTTCAGCCCGACGGCCAAGGAATCTGAGGAATTGTCCACCATCGTTCCGGCCCTGTCCTCCTATAAGGACGAGATGTTCGTGAAGTTCGTCATGGGCCAGGAACCGACGGCCAACTTTGCCAGGTTCGTCGCCCAGGCCAGGTCGATGCGGTTGGACCGGGCCCTGGAGCTCTACCAGGCGGCCTACGACCGCTACGCCAAACGTTAGGGGAGGCTGCATGGACCGCGCCGTAGCCGGATTCCGCCGCCATGGGGCCCTGTACCTCATGGCGGTTCCCGTGGCCTTGTATTACATCGTCTTCCATTACGGGCCCATGTACGGCGCGGTCATCGCCTTCAAGGATTTCGACATTTCCAAGGGGATCTGGGGAAGCACCTGGGTCGGCTTCAAGCACTTCACCGACTTCTTTTCCAGCTTCTACTTCTGGAGGATCCTGCGCAACACGGTCCTCCTCAGCCTCTACCAGCTCCTCTGGGGCTTCCCCGCCCCCATCCTCCTCGCCCTGCTTCTCAACGAGATCCGGCACGTCCGGTTCCGCCGCTTCATCCAGACCGCGTCCTACCTGCCGCATTTCATCTCCATGGTGGTCGCATGCGGCATGCTCGTGGATTTCTGTTCCCGCGACGGGGTGATCACCGGCCTTCTTGCCGCCGTGGGCATCCCGCCCGTCAATCTCCTGACGCAACCCGGGAACTTCCGCACAGTCTACGTGGCCTCGGGCATCTGGCAGGAGGCCGGTTGGGGGGCCATCATCTACCTGGCCGCGCTGTCCGGGATCGACGTGCAGCTCTACGAGGCCGCGGTGATCGACGGGGCCGGCCGGATGCGCAAGCTCCTGAGCGTCACGATTCCCGGCATCATGCCCACGGTGGTCCTCATGTTCCTGCTGCACGTCGGCCGCATCATGAGCCTGGGCTTCGAGAAGATCATCCTGCTCTACAATCCCAACACCTACGAGACGGCCGACATCATCTCCTCCTTCGTCTACAGGAAGGGCCTCGGGGAGGGGTTCCAGTTCAGTTTCACCGCGGCCGTGGGCCTCTTCAGTTCCGTGATCAACCTGACCCTGGTCGTCGCGGCCAATGCCGTCAGCCGGCGCGTCAACCAGACGAGCCTGTGGTAGGGGGTGCGCGATGGCCTTCAAGGAAAGCGCCGCGGGGAGGGTCTTCGACGCCGTGAACGCCGGCCTGATGGTCCTCGTCGTGGTCGTGACGCTGTATCCAATGCTCTACATCGTGTTCGGTTCCCTGTCCTCGGCCTCCGCCCTGGTGGGGCACGGCGGCCTCCTGCTTCATCCGGAAGGCTTCTCCCTCAAGGCCTTCTCCGCCGTCATCCGCAACCCGAACATCCTGAGCGGATACCGCACCACGCTCCTGATCGTGGTTCTGGGCACGGCCTTCAACCTGTTCATGACGGCACTGGGCGCCTACGTCCTGTCCCGGCGCGGCTTTCCCCTGGGGAAACCCCTGATGATGGGGATCGTGTTCACGATGTATTTTTCAGGTGGGCTCATTCCGCGCTACCTCCTGATCTACAGGACGCTCGGCCTGGGCAACAACCTCCTGGCCCTCGTCCTTCCCTCCGCCATCGCGACATGGAACCTGCTCATCATGCGCACCTATTTCCAGGGCATCCCGGAAAGCATGGAGGAATCCGCCAAGATCGACGGAGCCAATGATTTCCACGTGCTGTTCCGCATCATCCTGCCGCTGTCCCTGCCCGTCGTGGCGGTCGTGACGCTCTACTACGGCGTCGGGCACTGGAACGCGTGGTTCGACGCCATGGTCTTCATCCGGGAGAGGGCCCTTTACCCCCTGCAGCTCATCCTGCGGGAGATCCTGGTGCTCAGCAACATGGACACGATGGGCTCCGGCGGGGAGGATCTGGAAGGCCTCGGGGAAAACCTGAAATACGCGACGATCGTCACGGCGACCCTGCCCATCCTGTTCGCCTATCCGTTCATCCAGAAGTATTTCGTCAAAGGGATCATGATCGGCGCCGTGAAGGGCTGACAAGGAGCATATCCATGAAAGGGCATAACGTGAAAACGATCCTGTTGCGGTCCGGTTGGCAGGCGGTGAACATCGGGGACATCGGGCACACGCCCGGGGCCCTGGAACTCCTGCGGCGCCACCTGCCGGATGCGCGGGTCATCCTATGGCCCAACAACCTGGACCTGGGCGCCGAATCGATGCTGCGCCGCGAGTTCCCTGAGGTCCGCGTCGTTTGGGGCCGCCTGGACGCGCAGGGCCGCCCCTCTTCCCAGGAGGTGCTGGAAGCCTTCGAGGAAGCGGACTTTTTCCTCCACGGTTCCGCTCCCAGCCTCGTGTCCCAGGCGCATCTTCAGGCCTGGAAGGACATGACGGGAAAGCCGTACGGGATTCTCGGCATCACCATCCAGGAGGTCGACGAGGCCCAGCGGAAGCTGCTTTCCGGCTCCCGGTTCCTGTTTACGCGCGACACCAAGTCCCTGGCCGTGCTCCGGAATGCCGGGGTTTCCGTCCCGGTGCTCGACTTCGCGCCGGACGCCACCTTCGCCATCGCATTGCGCGACGATCCGGCCGCCCTGCGCTTCCTGGCCTCGACGGGCCTGGAGACGGGCCGCTTCGCCTGCCTGGTGACGCGCCTCCGCTTCACTCCGTACCACAGGATCCATCGGGACAACGGCTGGAGCGCGGAGAAGATCCGGTCCGTCGAGGCGGTGAACGAGCTCCACCGGGAGGCGGACCATGCGAAACTCCGCCAGGTGATCGTCCGTTGGGTCCGCGAAACGGGGCACAAGGTGCTGCTCTGCCCGGAGATGACCTATCAGACGGAGATCCTTCGGCCGATGCTCTACGACCCGCTTCCGGCGGACGTGAAGGACCGGGTGGCGCTCCGCGAGACCTACTGGCTTCCCGACGAGGCGGGGTCCGTCTACCAGCGCGCTTCCGCGGTGGTCAGCGCGGAGTGCCATTCCCCCATTATTGCCAGTGCCATGGGCACGCCGGGCATGTACGTGCGTCAACCGCAGGACACGATCAAGGGGCAGATGTGGAGGGACGTGGGCCTTGGCGATTGGACGTTCGAGATCGAGGAGGCCGACGGGGACGCCATCGCGGACCGCCTGTTGACCGTGCGTGCCGACCGCCGCGCGGCGCTGGACAGGCTCGGGGAGGCCATGACCTACGTACGAGGCCGCTTCGCGTTCGCCATGGAGACGCTGCGGGACGCCCTGGGCAGCTGAAGGGGAGGAATTCGACGTCGCCGTCCTCCCGCTATTCTTCGGCCAGGTACGCGATGGGCGGCGTGTGGCGGGGAGGAGCTTCCGGAACGCCTGCGCCGAGACGAGGAACCGGCCCCTGTGTTCCCCGCGCTCCATCGTGGCGGCCACGTTCACAGCGTCGCCGAACACGTCAATGCCGCGGTTCCTCCCGGACCAGAAGGCGCCGATGAACTTCACGACGATCCCGCCCGCCCCTTCCACCCCATCGATGGCAATCCCGGCCCAGCCGTCGAGCAGCCGGAACAGGTCCATGGGGTCCGGTTTCCCTTCGGCGATGCGGCGGAATCCCTGGATGTTGATGGCGATCCCCGAGTCGTTTTCCATTGAAATACCGCGGCTTCCGATTGCAAAGCCTCCGGAAATTGCCCTCCGGGCACGGCCGGAGGGCGGCGCGGCGGCTACGTGTCCATGCGGCCCGCGGCCGGCGCGTAGTCGATGTAGTGCGAAACGTCCTTCTTCTCCTCGAAGTACTTCCCGACGCCGATCTCCTTGATGCGCCGGTTGCCCTCGAGCCATGCCCTGAGTTGCTTTTCCTTGAAGACGCCCTCCGTCTTGCCGCACGGGAACTCGGGACACTCGCCGCAGTAGTCCACGCGGTGTTCGCGGACGCACGACGTCACGACACATCCCTTCGGGCTCCCGGCATCGCCGGAGTGCTTCTTTCGGCAGCCGTCGCAGCGTCCAACGGCGTATTGCCGCAGCTTTTTACGGAAGCTTTCCATCTCCGGCAGCAGTCCACGGTGCTCCGCGGGCAGGCTCGCCTCATTGAACTCGCAGTACCCTTCGAAGTAGCGGCACATCGTCCTCGCGCACGCCGCGACGGCGCCCTCCCGGTATCCGGGACAGGTGTAGCAGAGCAGCGAGCATGGGGCCACGTGATCGCGCAGGCGTTCTACGGAATCGTTGTTCATGTTCTCCCTCTTCAGCTTCCCGTGGAGATGTAGCTCTTCTCCACCTGCTTGAAGGCGAGGAGGGCGACGGCAAGGAAGGCGAAGCCGCCCAGCGGCGTGACCCATCCCAGGAACGGGGGGATCTCCCCGCCCTTGTGGAGGAAGGTGAGGGAGGGGTAGTAGACCACGCCGGCCAGGGGGACAAGGAACGTGAAGGCGAGGCGCAGGGGCCGCGGGTAGATGGACATGGGGAACTGCGCCATCTCCGGGCCGCCGTTGGTCAGGATGTTGAAGGCCTCGATGTTCTGCAGCGTCTTCATGCCCACGGCCCCCTGGAAGATGAAGGTTCCGCAGAACATCGCGCTGCCTCCCAGGAAGGCCCAAAAGAGCAGGAGGAGGCCCGGCGGGGTCACGCGCGCCCCCAGGCTGGCCAGGCCGTAGGCCATGACGATCCCCGCCTGCAGGACCCGGCCCAGCCTGTGGAGCGCGAACTCGTAGCCGGCAAGCTGCACGGCCGTGTCCACCGGCCGCAGCAGGTACCGGTCATAGTCCCCCTTGCGCGTGAGCGGGGCGAGGAACTCGAAGCCGCGGGTGAAGAACTCGGAGGCCGAGTAGGAAAGGTGGGCGAGGCCGTAGCAGACCAGGACCTCCTCCATCGTCCAGCCGGCCAGGGTCCCGAAGTGGCCGAAGAGGATCCAGACGGCGATGAACTCGGACCAGAAGACCACGAAGTAGCCGAAGACGTTGAAGGACAGGGAGAGCTTGTAGCGCATCTGGGACCTGAGGGACGCCTTGACGAGCTCGAAATAGACGGACAGCGCGTGCATTGCCTTCAGCCTCCCGCCACTTCCAGTTTCGCCGTTCCCCGACGCGCGAGGAACACGCCGAGGGCGACGAGGACGGCAAGCCAGAGGGCCTGGTGCCCCAGGCCTCCCAGGGCCTCCGCCGGGCTCATGGTGCCGGAATACAGCCTGGCCGGCGTGTCGTAGACCCCGCGGAACGGCAGCACGTCGGCCACGGTGCGCAGGCCGCCGGGGAAGAACGCCAGGGGCACCAGGAGCCCGGAGAACAGGGAGATGACCGCGTAGGCGAGCGACGAGGAGCCGCGCGTGGAGACGGTCCAGAACCCGGTCATGTAGACGAACGTGTGGATGGCGGCGCTGAGCAGGATCGTCAGGACCAGGCTCAGGGCGAGGAGGGGGAGGAAGCCCCAGGCGGGAGAACCCATGCCGTAGCGGGACAGGCCCAGGAGGGGCAGCAGGGTCAGGAGCAGGACGACCTGGATCAGGGACCGCGAGCAGAGGGCCGTCACCTTCTGCCCCACGACGCGTGCGAAGTAGAACCCGTAGAGGGACACGGGCCGCGTGAGCCTGTAGGCCACGTCCCCCGTGCGGATCTCCTCCGAGTCGCTGCTGAGCATCCCCGTGACGGGAAGCACGCCGAAGAGCACCTGGCCGAACCAGACGTAGCTGTACAGGTCCGAAAGGCTCATGGGCTGCTTCCCCTGGGAGGCTCCGTAGAAGGCGGTGAGCAGGAAGATGCGGAAGAAGCCGAAGGCGATGTTGGTCACGGCCCCCGCGACGGCGGCAATGCGGTACTGCAGGTGGCTTTGGAGTTCGGTCTTGAACAGCGCCCAGTAGATCCTCATGCGCCGCGCTCCCTGTAGACGCGCGCCACGATGCGCTCGATGGGCTCCGACCCGGACACCAGGTCCACGATCCTGCGGGAGGCCGTCACGGCGGAGATGATGGCGTTCACGTCCGTGCGCGCGGCGTCGTAGCGGAACGTGACCCTCCCGTCCTCCTCCGCGGCCTCCACTCCGGGAACCGCGTCGATCGGCGCCTCCCCCTCGGTGTCGATGACCAGTTGCCTGCTTTCCCCGGCCCGCCTCCTGAGGCCCGCCACGTCCCCCTGGTAGATGATCTCCCCCTCGTGGAGCACGAGGATCCTGTGGGAAAGCTCCTCGATGTCGTCCATGTCGTGGGTGGTGAGGATCACGGTGAGCCGGCGCTTCCTGTTGTACTCCCGGATGAAGCCGCGCACGGCGATCTTGGCATTGGCGTCCAGGCCGATCGTCGGCTCGTCGAGGAACAGCACCTCGGGACCGTGGAGCAGGGACGCGGCGATCTCGCAGCGCATGCGCTGTCCCAGGGACAGCTGCCGCACCGGCGTGTCGAGCAGGGGGCCGAGGGACAGGAGGGAGGTGAGCTCCTCCATGTTCCCCCGGTAACGCGCCTCCGGCACGCGGTACATCGTCTTCAGGAGCCGGAAGGACTCGACGGCGGGCAGGTCCCACCAGAGCTGCGTCCTCTGGCCGAAGACCACGCCGATCCCCCGGACGTGGGCGATCCTGTCCTTCCACGGGATCCTTCCGGCCACCGTGCATTCCCCGCCGTCGGGCCGCATGATGCCGCCCATGATCTTGATGGTAGTGGACTTTCCGGCCCCATTGGGCCCGATGTAGCCGAGGATCTCCCCCTCTTCGACGGAGAAGGAAAGGTCGCGGAGCGCGTGGATCTCGCGCTTTTCCCGCCGTACGAGGCCCTTGAGGGCCCCGCCGACCCCCCGCCCGCGTTTGGCGATCCTGTAGGTCTTGGACAGGTGCTTGACCGTGATGCAGGACATGGCGTCCCTCCCGCGTGCTTGGCACGCCGAAAGGCCGGCGGGCATGGAACCCCCGGCCACGGATCTTTTTTCGCTCTGACTGAGGAAGGAAACCGCGCCATGCTCCCGCGCAGGGAACCGGCATACGATGGTGGAAACCCCGGAAAATGGGAGAATAGCGGCGGCGCGCGGGTCCGTCAAGGGGTTGCGCCCCCCATGCGACGTCCGCCATACTATCGCGACGGAGACCGGAATGCAGATCCTGATGGCGCGGGAAACCGTGAAGGTTCCGCGGGAAACGGCGGGGAACGGATGACGGGAATGCCACGGATCGGAACGGCGGGGGAGAAGAGCCTCGTCGTGGAGGAGAGGCACGCGGCGCGGCACCTCTCAAGCGGCGGCGTGGACGCGCTGGCCACCCCTGCCATGGTGGCCCTCATGGAGGAGGCGGCCCTCGGCGCGGTGGATCCGCTGCTGCCGTCGGGCTGGATCACCGTCGGCGCGTCGCTGGACATCAGGCACCTGGCCCCGACGCCCCTGGGCATGAATGTGACGGCGCGGGCGGAGCTGACCGCCGTGGACGGCCGCATGCTCACCTTCCGCGTGGAGGCCTTCGACGAGAAGGAGCGCATCGGGGAGGGGACCCACGTGCGCGCCGCCGTGGACCTGGCCCGGTTTTCCGCCAAGCTGGCGGCCAAAAGGGGGTCCTGAACGATCGGGAAACCCATCCTGCGGATGCCCGCCCATCTGCACAAGGGCAGCGTCTTCTACAAGTACCTGCTCTCCTACCTCCTCATCCTGCTCATCCCCGTGGCCATGAGCGTCCTGGTGTTCGGCAAGGCCCGCTCCGTCCTGGCGGAGGAGGCGATGCGGGCCAACGACCTGCTCCTGAAGCAGATGCAGTCGCACCTGGACATGGTCTTAAGCGGCGTGGGCCGCCTTCGGTACGTGGCGACGAACAACGACCGCCTGGCCGGCCTGATGCGGACGGCCCCGCCCGTGGACGGCCGTCAGTACTACCTGGCCTACCAGGTGGCCAAGGACTTCAACGTCTACCGCATCTCCAATGAGGGGGCCGCGGATTTCTACGTCTACCTGCCGGGCCTCGACATGATCGTCTCGCCCAACGGCTACTTCACGACCCGCAGCTACCATGGGACGCAGATGTCCCGGTTGGGCATCACCTACGACGAATGGCTCGGAGGGCTGCGGGAAGCCGCCCGCACGGTCTACCGTCCCTCCCGCATGGAGACGGAGACCAACGCCGTGCTCGACACGGTCTCCATCGTCTCCCCGCTTCCCGCGGCCCAATCCACAGGCGTTTCCCTCGGATGGATCGTCATCCACGTCGACAGCCGGATCTTCCAGGACGCCTTCCGGAACACGGCCTGGAACGACCAGGGATTGTTCCTGGTCTTCCACCGGGATCAGGGGATCGTGGCCGCCTCCCGGTCCGACATCCCCGAGGGCGTGGCGGAATCCTGCCGCGAGGCGGTGCTCGAGGGCGGACGCGAGGGGACCGTGCGCCTGGACGGCCGGGAATGCGTCCTCCTTCTGCGGGAATCCTCCGAGGCGGGGCTCCTGTACGTCTCCATCGTCCCCGTGGACCTCTACGCGGGCCGCTTCACCGCCCTGACCCACTACGCCATCGCCCTTTTCGCGGCCTGCCTGGTCCTTGGCGCGGTCCTGATCTACCTGTCCGCCGTGTCCCGCTACCGGCCCGTCGGCCGGATCCTGGGGATCCTGACGCCGGAGGCGGCTGGAGGCGCGTCGGGGGCCGACGAGTTCGCCCGGATCGGCGCCGGCCTGGAGCGAACGCTTGAGGAGGGCCGCCGCCTGCGGCTCGAGATGAGCCGCTCCAAGCCGGAACTCGCGCAGCGCCTTTTCCAGCAGCTCCTCAAAGGGCAGGCGGCGGACGATCCCGCCGCGGCGGCGGAACTGGAACGCCTGGGGGTGCCGCTTACCGCGCCCCGGCTCGCGCTCATCCTCGCGGAGGTCGACGACGGGGACGACGGAGGGCCCGGCGTCGCCCAGCGCGTCCTGCAGGAGCTTTGGGAGCGCGAGCTTCCGGAGGGGACACGGTTCATCCGCGACCTGGACGGCGCCCTCGGCGTACTTCTGGCCTGGGGGGATGCCGGTCCGGAGGGCCTGCGGGACCTCGGAATGCGCCTGAAGGCGGGGGCGGAGCGGAGGATGCGCGCGCAGCTGGCCCTCGGCATGAGCGATCCGCACGTCAGGGAGGAAGGGCTGCGGATCCTCTACGACGAGGCGAGGACCGCGCTTGAGTTCCGGCTGGTGAAGGGAGGCTCGGTCCCGATCGCCTGGCGCGACGTCTGCTCGGCCGGCCCGAGCTACGACTACCCCATCGAGGAGGAGACGCGCCTCATCAACTCGATCCGCGTGGGGGACCGCGCGTCGGCCTCGGCCATCCTGGACGGCATCTGGGCGCGCAATTTCGGCACGCGGCCGCTCACCCTCGAGATGGCCCGCTGCCTGATGTTCGATCTCATCTCCACCATGATCAAGACGGCGGATTCCCTCATGAGCCGGGACGACGATCCCGCCTTCTGGTCCCGCCTGCGGCCCTTCGCGCGCCTCTCCGCCTGCCGGTCCCTGGAGCGCCTCCGCCTCGAGATGGACGGCATCCTGGAAGCGGTATGCGACCACGTGACGCGTTCCCGCACGGGCCATGGGGAGAAGCTGCGCGGGGAGATCCTGTCCTTCCTCCACGGGAACTACAGGGACCGGAACCTGGGACCGGAAGCCGTGGCCGCCCATCTGGGCCGCAACGCGGCCTACCTTGCGCGTTTCTTCCGCGCCGAGATGTCCGTCGGCATCTCCGGCTACATCAAACGCTACCGGGTCTCCAGGGCGCGGGAGCTCCTGGCTGAGGGCGGGCACTCGGTATCGGAAATCGCGGACCTCACGGGATTCGCCGGCAGCAATGCCCTGATCCGCGCGTTCAAGGAAGTGGAAGGCGTCACGCCGGGCCAATTCAAGGAGAGCCTTCCCGGCTGAGGACGGTCCCGCAGGCCCCCCGGCGGGACCCTTGTGCCTTTTTGGCGATCGAGGTGCGGATTCGGCGACTGCAGCTTCCGCGATTCCGCCATGAAAATGCGTACAACGCGATTTACTACGCCGTTCGGCGGACCCATCATTCCCTATTCCCGCGGCGTACCGTGATCGCCGCACATTCTTCCACGAAGGAGGTTCCGCGATGAGGAAAATGCTGTTCGCCGGCGCCGTTTTCTGCCTGTGCGCCTTGACGGCCTTTGCAGGCGGCCAGACCGAGGCCAAGAAGGCGGCCGCGCCCAAGGAATTGAAGGTCTGGGAGGACCTGTGGTCAAACATCGCCGTGACGGTTCCCGCCCTTCATGACACGCCCCTGTACAAGGAACTGGCCAAGAGGACCGGCGTGAAGGTCACCTTCATCCATCCGCCCCAGGGCCAGTCCAAGGAGCAGTTCAACCTGATGATCGCTTCCCAGGACCTGCCGGATCTCATCTATTGGAACTGGACCACCAACTATCCCGGCGGCCCCGAGAAGGCCATCAGCGACGGGGTGATCCTGAAGATCAATGACCTGATCGAAAAGAAGGCGCCGAACCTGACCGCGCTCTACAAGAACCGGCCGGAGCTCCAGAAGGCCTCCAAGACGGACAAGGGGACGCTCTACATGTTCCCCTTCGTCAACGGCCTGGGCAACATGACCGTCTGCTACGGACCCCAGCTTCGCAAGGACTGGCTGGACCAGCTGAAGCTTCCCGTTCCGGAAACCCTTGCCGAGTGGGAAACCGTGCTCACGGCCTTCAAGACGGGCGGAAAGACCAAGACCCCGCTCACCTTCACGAAGCTGTCCGACGTGCGCAGCATCAATGCGCCGGGCAACGCCTTCATCCAGCCGTTCGGCACCACCTGGGAGTTCTTCCAGGACGACAATGGGAAGATCCACTTCGGCCCCTATGAGTCCCAGTTCAAGGACTTCCTCGTCTTCTTCAAGGGCTGGTTCGACAAGGGCCTGGTGGACCCGGAGATGTTCAGCCTGATCCGCAAGACCTTCGACGCCAAGATCCTGAACGGGGAAGTGGGGGCGTGGACGGGATACGTCGGATCCGGACTCGGAGGCTACCTGGACGCCAATGCGGGCAAGGGGACCTTCGACATCGTCGGGGCCAAGTACCCCGTGCGGAACAAGGGCGAGGAGCCCTTCTTCGGCCAGCGCGGACTCGCCGTCTCCGGGGACGGGATGGCCGTCACCACCAAGGCCAAGGACCCCACCCTGTGCGCCACCTGGGCCGATTATGGCTACGGCGCCGACGGACAACTCCTTTTCAACTTCGGCATCGAAGGGGAGAGCTTCAACTGGGTCACCGACTACCCCGGCTACGAGGGCCAGAAGTTCCCCAAGTACACCGACCTCATCCTGAAGAACCCCTCCGGCAAGACCCTGTCCCAGATGGGCGGCCTCTACACCCGCGTCTTCTACTCCGGCTGCATGGTGGCGGATGAACGGCACATGGTGCAGTATGCTTGGCGGCCCGCCCAGCAGAACGCCATCAAAAGCTGGACCGTGGCGGCCGCGGAAAGGCGCATGCTGCCCAACATCAGCCCCACCCCGCAGGAATCGGAGGAGATGGCCGCCATCATGGCGGAAGTCTCCACCTACAGGGAGGAGATGACGGTGAAGTTCCTCACGGGCCAGGAGCCCATCGACAACTTCCCCGCCTTCCAGGCCCGCCTGAAGCAGATGGGCATCGAGAAGGCCATCCAGATCCAGCAGAACTGCCTGGAGCGCTTCAAGGCGCGGTAGGCCAGGGACCCGGAACGTGGCGGCCGCCGGTCAAACCGGCGGCCGCACTCCGGGATCCGGGAGGAAACCATGGCGAGAACGGCGAAAACGGCGGTTCCACGGATCGGAGGTCCAGGATACGGCACCATGCTGTGGAAGGATTTCCTGCAGAACCGCTATGTCTACCTGATGGCCGTCCCCGTCGTGGCCTTCTACGTGCTTTTCTACTATGTACCCATGTACGGCCTCGTGATTTCCTTCAAACGCTACACTCCGGCGCTGGGCATCCTGGGCAGCCCCTGGGTGGGCCTGAAGTACTTCAGCGACTTCTTCCAGTCCTATTACTGCATGCGCCTGATCCGCAACACGATCCTGATCTCCGTCTACGGCCTCGTGTTCGGCTTTCCCGCCCCCATCCTCCTCGCGCTGCTGATCAACGAGGTCAGGAACCGGCACTTCAAGCGCCTCTCCCAGAGCCTCACCTACGTCCCGCACTTCATCTCCCTGGTGGTGGTCTGCGGCCTGCTCCTGGAGTTTTCCCAGATCCGGGGCCTGTTCAACGACATCGTCACGTGGTTCGGCGGACGGCGCGTCCCGTTCTTCCAGGATCCGGGCTATTTCCGCGCCTTCTACATCGGAAGCGACATCTGGCAGGAGATGGGTTGGGGGTCCATCGTCTACCTGGCCTCCCTCTCCGCCATCGACCCGCAGCTCTACGAGGCCGCCTCCATCGACGGAGCCGGACGCTGGAAGCGCCTCACCCGCATCACGCTGCCCTCCCTGCTGCCGACCATCGTGGTCCTGCTCATCCTGCGCCTGGGCTCCATGATGACCGTCGGGAGCGAAAAGGTGATCCTCCTGTACAACTCCTCGATCTACGAGACCGCGGACGTCATCTCCACGTTCGTCTACCGCAAGGGCCTGCTGGAGTTCGGCTGGAGCTACGCCACGGCGGTGGGCCTGTTCAACTCCGCGATCAACCTGTGCCTCGTCGTGGGCGCCAATGCCCTGAGCCGGCGCATCAACGACACGAGTCTCTGGTAGGGGAGGGGGGCCGCCATGGTGGTCGGAGGAAACCGGTTCGGGGACAGGGTGTTCGGCCTCTGCAATGGCCTGTTCCTCTCCCTGCTCTGCGCGGTCATGCTCTATCCCCTCTGGTACGTGCTGGTGGCCTCCGTCAGCGACGGCAACAGGCTCATGGCGCACACGGGGGCGCTTCTGCTGCCCCTCGGGTTCAGCGGCGCCGCCTACCGGATGGTGTTCAACAATCCCATGGTCCTGCGGGGATTCCTCAACTCCGTGTACCTGGTCATCGTGGGCACGGTGGTCAACCTGATCCTCACCTCATTCGCCGCCTACGTGCTGTCCCGAAAGCACCTGTACTGGGGGAAGCTCATCATGGTCCTGGCGGTGGTGTCGATGCTCTTCGAGCGCGGCCTGGTGCCCTTCTACCTGCAGGTGAAGGCCCTGGGCCTGTTCAACACCTACTGGTCCGTGATCCTGGCCTTCGCGATCAGCACGTACAACATGATCATCATGCGGACCTACTTCCTCGGCATCCCCGACAGCCTGGAGGAATCCGCCAAGATCGACGGGGCCAATGAGTTCGTCATCCTCTTCCGGATCCTCCTGCCCGTGGCCAAGCCCGTCGTGGCCACCATGGTCCTGTTCTACGGCGTGGCGCGGTGGAACGGATACTTCTACCCCATGATCTTCATCCAGGACAGGGTCAAGTTCCCCATCTCCCTCATCCTTCGGGAGATCCTGGTGGACGGCTCCACGGATACGATGATGGGAGGACAGGGGGCCATGGGGGACTACGCGCGCATCTCGGAATCCATCAAGTACGCAACGACCATCGTGGCCACGGTCCCCATCCTGGCGCTGTACCCGTTCCTGCAGAAGTACTTCGTGCAGGGCGCGATGATCGGCTCCATCAAGGGGTAGGGGGCCGCTGCGCCCGCTCCAGGACTTCCCGGATCCTGCGGTCCAGGAGGGGCAGGTCGAAGGGCTTCTGCACGAGGTCCACCCCGTCCTCCAGGATCCCATGGCTCGCGATGACGTCGGCCGTGTAGCCGGACATGAACAGCACGGGGAGCCCGGGGCGGATCCGCACGACCCGGTCGCGCAGTTCCGCCCCGTTCATGTCCGGCATCACGATGTCCGTCAGGAGCAGGTCCACCGCGCGGTCCGACTCCGCGCACGATACGACGGCCTCCCGTCCGCTGCCGGCGGGAAGCACCCGGTAGCCGAGCGCTTCCAGCATCGCCTGCGCGGTGGCCCGCACCAGCCCGTCGTCCTCCACGAGGAGGATCGTTTCGTGCCGCCCGGCCTCCGGGGGGCGCCCCGCGGGCGCCGGCTCCTCCCGTCGGGCCGCGCCTTCCGCGGCGGGCAGGTAGATGCGGAACACGCTCCCGCATCCCGGCCGGCTTTCCACCCCGATGCACCCCCCGTTCTGTTTCACGATCCCGTACACGGTGGCCAGGCCCAGTCCCGTGCCACGGCCCACGTCCTTGGTGGTGTAGAACGGCTCGAACAGGTGCGCCATGGTCTCCCCGTCCATGCCGATGCCCCCGTCGCTCACCTCCAGCAGGACGTGGGGCCCGGGACGGCAGTCCCCCCGGCCGCGGGAGGATCCGTCCAGGAGGGCGTGGGACGTCGTGATCCCGAGTTCGCCGCCTTCCGGCATGGCGTCGCGCGCATTGGCGGCCATGTTGACCAGCACCTGAGCGAGCTGCGCCGGATCGGCCAGGATCAGGCACTGGCCGGGATCCGCCGTGATCCGCAGCGTCACGTCCTCCCCGATCAGCGGTTCGAGCGTGGAGCGCAGGTCCTCGATCACGGCGTTCAGGTCGACCACGCGCGGTTCGATGACCTGCCTGCGGGAGAATGCCAGGAGCTGCCCGGTGACTTCGGCGGACCGGCCGGCCGCCTTGCGGATCCCGTCGACGTAGTGCCACAGGGGGTCCTGCGGCCCGAGGCGGTCCGCCAGCAGATCCGAATAGCCCTGGATCACCTCGAGCATGTTGTTGAAGTCGTGCGCGATGCCGCCCGCCAGGCGTCCGATGGACTCCATCTTCTGGGCCTGGAGGAGCTGGGCTTCGAGACGCGCCTTCTCCGATTCCGCCTGCGTCAGCCTGGTGACGTCCAGGTGCTGGAACACGGCGTGGGTCACCTTCCCGGCCGCGTCCAGGATGGGGAACACCGAGGTGAGAAGGACCACCGGCGCGTGGTCGAGGAACCGCAGGTCCCGCAGGTCCGCGCTGTCCCACACGAGGCGGAAGCGCACCGATACGCCTTCCTCGTAGACGCGCCGGATCAGGGGCATGAACCCCTGCTTTTCCACGATGTTGTCCCGGAAGATGTTGTACAGGCCGAGGATCTCCTCCTCACGCATATGCAGCAGGTCCAGATTGGCCTTGTTGACGCGGATCAGGTTGCCGCCGACGTCGGAAATCCAGGTGGGGGTCGGGCTCTGGTCGATGATGCTGTCCAGGAAGGCGCTTGAGGCACGCATGGCGTTTTCCGTCCGGGCCCTTTCCGTGACGTCGCGGGCGACGGCCCAGAATCCCGCCGGCCGGCCGGCCCCGTCGCGGAGCAGCTGCACCCGCATTTCCACGGGAAGCAGCGCCCCGTCGGCGCGCCTGTATTCCTTCCGGTAGGGGTCGGAGAAGCCGCGCTTCAGGACCTGCTCCGCGAGGATCCGCCCCTCCTCCTCGAGCCAGGAGCCCGGCGTGAGGCCTGCGTGGGTCAGCCGCCGCAACTCCCCCTCCGTGCGTCCCACCATGGCCTGGAAGGCGGCATTGGCTTCCAGGATCCGTCCCTGCATGTCGGTCCGCAGGATGCCGTCCCCCGCATCCCTGAAGAGGCTGCGGTAGTCGCCGTTATCCACCATGCTTCACCCCACCCTGACGCAGGATATCCGATCCCCGGGACGCTGCCAAGGCTCGAAACGCCCGATTCGATTCACGAGCGTCGGATGATGACGGGCCATGCGCGGAAAGCCCCAAAATCTTTGTTAAATAAAGGGGCGCGATTGCAAATTCTGCAAAACCGTGTTAATACTTTTTACTGACTGGGGGGGCTCTTGTGAATCCATCGAAGGCGAAAGTCGTGAAGATTCCATCGACAGTCCTTCCTTTCCGCGTATCCCTTCCGCCGTTTATGGTTGACATGACCTTGACGGGCTCCATGATGGGACATGGTGGGGGGCGCGGCCGCCCGGTGCGGCCCCTCCTCCCGACATCCCGAGAAAGGTGGTTCTCCGTGCGTGAAAGATATCAATCCCGTTTTCCTGCGGCCCTGTTGCCATTGACCCTCCTGCTGGCCCTGGCGGGCTGCTCCACCCAGGAGGAGGTGGCCGTCACGAAGTACGTCGTGCGTGACCTGGGCACCGGGAATTCCTTGAGCTCCTACGAATACCTGGAGGGCACATCCACCCGCGTGCGGGCCTCCACCTATGACACGTCTACCACGAAGGTCAAGTCGATCACGGACTACGAGTACGACACCAAGGGGAACCTGAAGCGCACCACCAAGCAGATTGCCGGAAAGACGCAAAGCACGACGACGGTCCGAAATTTCTCCCTGGACAAGTCCTATGACGCGGACGGCCGCCTCACCAAGACCGTGCAGACCGCGGATGACGGGACTGTCCTGGAGACCTATTATGGCTACGACGACGGCGGTGAGCTGCGCGGCGTGGTCCAGAAGGAACAGAGCGAGGACTCCCTCCTCATGAAGGACTACTGATGAAACACACGCGCATCCGGGGTTTCCGCCGGGTTCCCGCCGTGGCCCTGGCGTGGTCGCTCTCTCTCCTCGCGGCTCCAGGGCTTTCCGCAGCCACGTTTTCCGGCGTGGAGGCGGTCCTGCGCGACGAGGTGATCGACCTGCGGGAGAACCCGCAGCTGCAGAAGAAGGGCACGGACGGAAAACCGGCCGGCTACTACACGCCCGCGGACCTGGTGGTGGGCTCCATCTTCCTGGACGTGGACGGCAACGCGCGCAAGGTCACCTCCATCTACGACTCGAACGGCAGCGTGGTCATCGAGACGGAGCAGCCGGAGCTGGAGGATGTCTTCTGGGAGCTGACCATCCCGGACCAGACCATCAGCCTGTCCAAGTCCGACATTGACGAGGACTCCGTGGAAACCTACGTGGACGTGCTCGACACGGAGGAGGAGGCCGCTGCCGTGCTGTCCGCGGTACGCTCCACGGGCAAATCCAGGTCCGTCTCCTCGCGCAGCGTCATCCCCAGCGAATCCACGTGGCTGGAGACGGACCCCGATTGGATCGGAAAGGACGTCACGGACATCAGCATCAACTTCAGCAAGAGCTTCGGGTCCGCGCCCAAGAGGGAGGACGTTGAAGGCACGGAGACCACGACGGAGCAGGACACGGAGACCGAGAAGGAGGCGAGCGTCACGGTCGGGATCTCCTTGAAGGGCCTCCTGCGCCTCGCGGAACCCCAGCTGAAGGCAGGGTTCAAGAAGCCCACCGTGCACTTCACCTGGGTCAAGGTCTGGTGGATCGTCGGCTACCTGAAGATCACGGTGGAGAAGGGCTACGCCAAGGTGTCCTTGGACGTGGCGCAGCAATGTGACTTCAATTTCGAGGTCTCCGTGAAATTCGAGGGGGAGGTCTCGATACCCCTCTACGCCCTGATCGTCACCGTGCCGCAGCTCAACCTGAAGCTCAAGGCGGGATTGTACCTGAAGGTCTCGATCACGGGGGAGCTCACGCTCGGGTTCGAGATATCGGAGTACACGACCGTGGGCGTATGGGGGTCCTGCGACCTGGGGCTGCTCTACATTCCGTACAACTTCCAGACCGGGAGCAGCAACTACGAGAACGTCATCGTACGGCCCTATGTGGACGCCACGGTGGAGGTGAAGACGGGGCCGTATCTGGGCGCCTCCATCACCATCGCCGGCATCAACCTCATCGGTGCGGAGATCGGCGGCGGCCTGTACGCGGAAGCGGAAGGCTACCTGGAGGCCATGAGCGTGGTGGGCTACAACAGCAACGCGGGAGCCTTCGGCAATTGGGACGACTGGCGCTACGACATCAGCCTGGAGCTGGGGGCCTACATCGAGGCGAACCTGACCATCCTGCTATGGGACTTCAACCTGTTCGAGAAGAAATGGCCCTTCCTGAGGTTGGAAGCGTCTGGAGTGCTGTGACCATGAAAAGAAAAAATCAGGCATTCTGCGTCCTGGCCTGCTGCCTGCTCCTCACCACCGGCGGATGCACCATGGAGCAGACCGAGGACACCAATGAGTTCGACACTCGGACCGTGGACTACAAGCTGGCCGTGGGCCTGGACGGGGAGCTGGCGACCGTCCTGTCCAAAGTCTACGACAGCGAAAGCCTGGTGGGCAAGGTGGTGTCCACCTACGAGAACGGGGTGAACACGGAGCGCTACGTCTACGAGGTGGAGGACGGGGAGGAGACCCTGTCCGAGTACGACTTGTACACCTATGAGACGGTGACCTACGGCACGGATACCCTCTACAGGCTCACGAAGTCCGAGGTCTACAACAAGAAAGGCGGCACGCTGCAGAACGACTGCGCGGTCACCTACGACTCGGACCTCAAGGACTGCTACACCTCGAAGATCTTCCGGGCCCTGTCCAGCGGCTCCATGACCTACACCAAGAAGCAGGTGTGTACCTACGTGAAGGACACCTCCCTGGAAAGCTACGGGAAGTACCGCACGGAGCAGTATTTCTCCTATGACGACACGAACGGCTGGGAGCTGAACAACGAATATGCGGCCTACTACTACGACGCCGACGGAGGCAAAAAATCCGAACTCTACCACGTGGTGCGTTCCACGACCAGCGACGATTCGGACAGCGCCTCGTCGGATACCACCTCAGGCCTGAACGAGGGCTACTATCTCACGCAGTACTCGCGCAATACCGCCGACTACGTGTTCCTCGACGCGGACAGCATCTACGACGCAATCCTGTCCCCCGCGGTGCCCACGGACTCCTCCAACGACGGGGCCTACACGGTGACCACCGGCATCGCCTCTGCATCCGGGGCCGCGGATCCCTTCGACTACGACCTGAACGCCCAGGCCATCGGATCCCAGGTGAGCATGCTCCTGACCACCTACAGCGAGACGGTGGACGAGGACACGGGCGAGCCGTACGTGCTGAAGGAGACCTATTACCTCTACGGCATTCCCCAGTACATCATCTACTATAATTACGCGTCGGACGGGTCGCTCAAGGACGAGACCAAGTACACGGGCGGCGGGACCGCGCTGGATTCCAAGACCTGCTACCGTAGCAGCTCCCTCACGGAGAACGGGACCGCCTATACCGTGCGCGAGACCTACGAATACTCCTACACGTACGACCAGACCACGGATACCTCCAAGGCCATGCTGGCCGCCCGCCAGGGGTCCCATACCCTGGCCGTCCACTACGCGTCGAGCGGCAAGCGGAAGGAGATCGGGGACAACCATGTTCAGAGATAGGATGGAAAGCAATATGAAACAGGACAACGTACGGCGCCTTCTGCGGTTCTGCGTCCCTGCGGCCCTTCTCCTCCTTTCCGCGGGCATCGGCTTCGGACAGGCAAAGTCTTCCGGTTCGTCCTCCTCGGCGCTCCAGGCCGTGGATCCGGACTCCTTCCTCCTCGCGGACCTCGAGGAGGCGATCCTGTATCCGGAGACCGATTATGGCAGGAACCCGGCCATCCTGGGCCTGCTCTCCTGGGATCCCCTGATCGTGGACCTGGACGCCGCCTTGACGCGCGACGTGTCCACATCGACTCGCCTCGACGAATCCGAGGGTGCCCTGGGCGGTACCGACGAGACGCTGGACCAGACGCTTGACGGGGACATGTACCTCGAGAAGGTCTTCCACTTCGGCAAGAACAACAGCGACGCCCTGGCCTGGTCCCTCTCGGGCGACTTCACGTGGGACACCACGCAGGAGCACCTGACCAACTACGACGCCTACACGGAGAATGTCCTGTACACCACGGAGGACCTTCCATTCACGGTGGGCACCAACCTCGTCTGGGGTTCCAAGTCGGGCCTCATCCCGTTCCCGGTCGGAGCTCGGCTGGGCTACTCCTTCTCCCTGGACAAGGCCCTGTTCACCTGGGTGCAGGACTCCCTCCTGTCCGCGCCCTACGTGTCGGACACCAAGCAGGATTACGACCAGATCACGCACGCCCTGAAGGCCTCCCTCGGCGCGGTGCTTCCCATCTCCAAGGTGGCGGAGTTTGCCGCAGCCGTGCGTTATGAAGGAAGCCTGATGGACAAGGACAGCAAGTACATCGCCATGGACGAGGACCAGGATGGATACGACGAGTCCATCGAGACCACGACCGTCTACTATCAGACTTATGAGGAAAACGGCGGGCCCGCGGTCACGGCCACTTCCTACTCGTACATGGACCTGACCGTGGACAACAACGTGTACGTGGATCCCACGATGCGCCTGTTCATCACGGACAACGCCGAGCTGTTCTTCACGGGCTCCTGGAAGGCGTTCGGCCTGTCCTGGAACGAGACCTATGAGCGCATCCGGCTGACCACCGATGTCTCGGACGACTTGAGCGACGCGGTCTACACCTACGACTCGGGCCTGACCAGCTTCGAGGTCCTGGCCGGCCTCTCGTTCAAGGACGCGGGCGGACAGCTGAAGCTCGGGATCGGCTACGCGCAGGACGACGTGCGCTTCCATCAGGAAGGCACCGACTCCTCCGGCGACTCCTCCCTGTACAGCTCCCTGAATACGAACAACTACACGGAGATGAACCTGGGTACGGACCCGGCCAACGAGACCATCACCGCCTCGGACGACGTGATCTCCCCGACCACGGACGTCACGCGGAGCGTGTTCGCCACCGTGGGCTGGACCTACAAGCCCATCAAGGGCGTAGGGCTGTACCTGAGCGCCAAGCTGTCCGGCAGCCTCAATGAGAAGGTCTACAATGCCTACAACCTGGACACGCGTACGGTCTGGACCGAGACGGTGACATCCTCTTCCATCGATTGGGCCATCAAGCCTGCCGCGGGCTTCTACATGCCCCTGGGGCCCAAGGCCACGCTCGTGCTGGACCTGAGCGGCTCTGACAACACGGGAACCGTGACCAGCGACTCGGAAACGGCCCCGACAAGCTCCTACACCACCACGGACGGATCCATCGATCTCTCCGGCGGAAGCGCCGTGTCCCTGACCGCGAGCGTCCGGCTCCTGTTCCGCTTCTAGGAGGAGCCATGAGATACCATGGAGGCTTCGAAATGAGTAGAAGCGCCGTCGTTCTTCTCGCCCTTGTGGCAGGCTGCTTCCTGCTGGGCTGCGAGCAACCGGTGGCCACATCTTCCCTCGACGACCTGGAGTTCACCGGCCTGGACAAGTCCACGGACGTCAACTACGACGCGGTCCTGGACATGGACCCTGACGTCGGGTACGTGGTGGTCGGCGAATCCAATACAGTGCTGGTGCCCCTGTCCAACACGGGCAGCGCGCCGCTGGTGGTCACGGACGCCATCGTCTACAGGCAGATTTGGACCACCGACTCCAGCGGGAACCGCGCGATCTCCGGCACGGAGGAGAATCAGAAGATTTTCACGTTCGCGGGCGGCGTGAAGCTGGACTATCCCATCACCGTGGCCGTCGGGGCCACGTTCAACGGGCTCTACGTCACCTTCTCTCCCGAGACCTGCGGCGCGGAGACCGGCGTGGTGGTCATCAAGACCGAGGTGGGCACCCGCTACGTGCAGCTCAATGCTACGGGCGCCTGGAAGCTCACCCTGAGCGTGAACGCGAGCCAGGAGGGCAAGATCACTTCGCCCGTCGCGATCGCATCCGGAGCCTCGGCCGTATACTACACCACCTCGTCCACCGTGGACGTGGTGGCGCAGACCACGAGCACCCTGGGCCTGTCCTCCCTCCTGCAGTGGACCCTGGTGAGCGGCACGGCGACCATCGCGGACTCCATCTCGCTCTCCACAACGGTCACGCTGCAGAGCCACGCGGCCGTGCGCGCCGATTTCACGCAGCCCTTCTACTACGTGGACGCGGCAGCCACCGGCTCCAACGACGGGACCACCAAGGAGAACGCCTGGACGAGCCTCTCCACGGCGGTCACGTGGTTCAACGAAAAAATCCCGGACACCGGCCGCACCTCCTCGACGCGTAAGGGCATCGTGGTGGCCAAAGGCACCTACTCGGTGAGCTCCGACATGACGTTGATCAAGGGCGAGCTGAAGGGCGGCTACAGCTCCGGCTTCACGGCCCGTGCCTATGAGTCCGCGGCCGACCGGACCAGTTCCACATATGCCACGGTGATCAGCCTGGGCTCCTCGATCCAGATCCTCGACAGGTCCAGCATGGACGCCAACAGCTTCCTGGAGGGCTTCACCATCAGCGGAGGCACGGACTCTTCGGCCTCCAGCGAGTACGCGGCCCTGAAGCTGAGCGCGGGCTCCACCATGAAGGTCCTCTACAACACCGTCACGGGTCCTTCCCAGGGCTACGCGGTGTTCGTGTCGGGTTCCACGCCCTCCATCAGCAACTGCATCCTGTCCGTGGGAGCCCAGACTAACGACGCGGTCTGCGTGCGCGTCGACGACTCCTCCCCGAGCATCACGAGCTGCACGATCAGCTCCGGCACGGGCGGGCAGAGGTCCGTGGGCGTCTTCCTCTACAAGAACTCCTCGCCCACGCTCACCGGCAACACGATCACCTCCGGCAATCCAGCGGCGACAGGAGCCAGCTCCATGGGCCTCTACATCGACGCGAACTACACCACCGCGGCACCCACCATCTCCGGCAACACGATCCAGCCGGGCACCTCCTCGGGCTCCGGCTGCTCCTCGTACGGGATCTACGCCATCAACCAGGCCAAGAAGATGGCCATCACGGGCAACACAATCAGCGGCGGATACGGGGCGGTCACGGCCGCGGCCATGTACTTCAACTACAACAGTGGATACGCCACCGTCACGGGGAACACGATCTACACCGACGGCGGCGGCAGCCGCTACGGCATGTACCTGAGCCGCGGCGTGAGCGTCGGCGGGTTCAAGAGCCCCGGCAGCGTGAAGCTGAATGTATTCAGGAAAGACACGTGCCCAGCCGGCTATGTGTACTACTTCCTGCGGGGCGTGGGAACGGACGTCACGGACATCGACGAGGTGAACGAGTTGTTCTTCAACGACCAGGACATTTCCACTTCCACGGAACTGAACACCGAGGAGTGAGCATGAAGGGGCTCGGCATGAGAATATGGAAGATGAACGGGAACTTGAGCTTGGCAGCGGCCCTCGCCACGATCCTGGCCGTGACGGCGGTCCTCTGCGGGTGCAACCCGGACGTGGTACTGAACACGGGAAGCCGGGATTTCGCCCTCGACGTGCCCAATGCCGTCTTCAATGCCACGGACGAGACCGATGTGGAGGACCGTGGACTGGGCGTGACTTCCATTACGTTCACGTTCGGCCTCACGGGTGGGAGCGGGGACGTGACGCAGACCGTGAGCTCGGCGGACCTGGACACCACTTGGCGTTACACGCGCATCCCGGTCACGATTTCCGGGACTCTCACTTCCATCAAGGCCGCAGCCACCGGATCCGCCGGAGACTTCACGGCCACCATCGCCTCCGAGGAGGACGAGGACTGGGACATGACCGGATGGACCGCCTTCGGCAACCTGATGAAGGCCAAGTTGGACTACGTGCTGGACGCCGCGACGGCGTCCAGCAGCACCTTCCGCCTTCTTCCATGCCCGCGGGCGGGGTCGACCTCAGTGGTCTACGATTCCGGAGTCACGGCGGCCGCGGACGCGCTGACGGACCGGGGAACGTCCCTTGCGTCGGGGCAGATCGGCCTCCTGATCAGCTACGCGGAGAACCCCACGGACTTGGAAGTGGACGTGTACACCGCCATCGTGGATGTAGACTTCCGGGACGAGTACTACACGGACATCATGGCCAACACCTACCCCAATGACCCTTGGACGGACGAATGGACCTTTGAAGAGATCACCACCACGGGCCGGTCGATCCTCGGCAAGACCTACACGCTGAAGCGCTACAACTCGGATGCCTGGGATGCCCCGGATCCCATGACGGACGGGCTCAAGTCGGCCCTCATCGACGTCAGCGACAAAGACTACGTCGACCAGTTCCTTCTGGTGGGTATCATCCTGCGCCACGGCAACTTGAGCGCGCCCATGCACGTGCAGTGCATCCCCATCTATTGAGGGAAGAGCCGCGGCGGGCTACCTGCGGAGGACGGCCATGATCTTCTCCAACAGATCCGAACGCTCCATGGGAAGCACCAGGTAGTCCGCCGCTCCCAGGAGAACCGCCTTCTTCGCCAGGCCTTCGTCCGTGGCCACGCAGGTCACGAGGGCTTTCACCGTCCTGTCGATCCCGCGGAGCTTGGCAAGCGTCGTGGCGCCGTCCATGGGGGTCATGCGGACCGCGATCAGCACGAGATCGGGACGGGGCTTGAGCTCCCTGTAGCGGTTCACCCCGGACGGGCCGTCGTCGGCATAGCCCGCCACGAGGAAGCCTTCCTGGCGCAGCGCGTTGCCGATCTCCCTGGCCAGAGCCTTCTTGTCGTTGATGATCAGGACGCCGTAGGGTTTTCCGTCCTCCCGAAGGCCCGCGGGCCGCGCCCACAGGAAGCAGGGCAGCAGGAGGCAGATGCCCAGGACGACCGCTACGGATTGGCGCACGTGCGCTCCATGACCCGCACGCTAACCGTCTCTCCGCGGTCTGTCAACGCCCTCACCGGCCTTGACTTCCCCCGGAGCCATCCTTACGTTTGGTTGCAGAGGAGCCGTCATGAGAAAGCGCAATCTTTGGGGAGTGCCCGTCGTTCTGTCCGTCCTCCTGCTGTTCTCCTGCGAGGACGTATCCGTAAGCGTCAACAAGAAGGGCCAGGTGGCCATGACCCGGTCCGAAGGCGTGTTCGTCTACGACCCGGCCTCCGGGCGCGTGTCCCTGATCGATTGGAACTACGGGAACCCCGGGATTCCGGTCATCGTGCGCTGGTCCCCGGACGGGGAATCGCTCGCCTTCACTGTCCGTTCCGCTTCCGGTTCCCAGGACGCCTCGGTATACATCGTGAAGAAGGACGGTTCCGGAAAGAAACTCCTTCACGAGGCGGCAAAGATCGTCTCCCAGATGGAGTGGTCCCCGGATGGACGCTGGCTTTCCATCGCCACGGCCGGGGAGGATTCGGACATGTCCGTGGCCGACCTCGGGATTCTATCCGTGGCCGACGGGGAGTGGAGGGATGTCGCCAAGAACACGGGCGACGTGCATGCGTGGACGGATCCGAAGACCGTCGCCTTCGTGAAGCTTTCCGAGAAGAATCCGGACAATGGAGACCTTTTCAAAGGGCAGCTCGTGACCCGGAACGTCGACACCGGAAAGGAACGGATCCTCACGCCGCTCATTGCCGGGAAAAGCTCCGAGGTCCGTTCCCGTCCCGGATCGGATGAGATCCTGTTCACGGCCATCGAGGCTTCCGAAGAGAAGCCGGAGTTCACGAAGGACATGGCATCGGATCCCTACGTGTACCGCATCCGGCCCGGAGAGCCCGCGCAATGGATTTCCGACCGCGTCGTGACCTTCATCGGGTATTCCCCCAATGGGAAGAAGGTGCTCATAAAATCCAAGGGGGAGGACGGCGTGGATCTGGCCCTCCTGGATCCCGACACGACGGAATCCACCGTCCTGGTCCCCATGATCCCGGATACCGTCAATGTGAGCCAGGTGGACGTCAAGGTGATCCCGGCCTGGCTGGACGACGGCGCCGTCCTTTTCTGGAAGCAGGTCAACGTCTATGGATCGGGCGGACAGGCGCTGCGTCTCATGAGCCGCGACATCTCGACCGGGAAGACGGCGAACCATCAGGTCGCCATCGATACGGCGGTGGACAAGCTGGTGCAGTCCAAGGGCGGGTATTGAGGGGCCATGGACGATACGCGCCTGGTCTATTCCACCGAGTTTGGACGGGCCTGCCCGGAATGCGGGCAGCCCGTCGACGGGTGCGTCTGCACGGGAAAGAAGAAGAGGCCCGCCGCGGCCGAAGGTCTTCCAGGGGACGGCATCGTACGCGTGCGCCGAGAGACCAAGGGCCGCGGCGGCAAGACGGTGACCACCGTGTCCGGCCTGCGGCTTGAAGACGAAGGGCTGGAAGCCCTGGCCAAGGAGCTCAAGAGGCGCTGCGGTACGGGAGGGGCCGTCAAGGACGGCCTGATCGTGATGCAGGGAGACTGCTGCGCCAAGGTGCTCGAGGAGCTGGCCGCCAGGGGCTACAAGGCGAAACGGGCCGGAGGGTAGGTGGACGGCGGCTTGGAGCCGCCGGTTCCCCTTTACACGACGCTCCCGGTTGCGCAATGATTGCGCGGTGAGCAAAAAGTTGTATCTTTGAGAGTCATGTACGTAACCATCACATCCAATTATCCCTGGATTTTCCGTACGGACTTAAAAAAAGCGATGGATTTATCGTTTTTTTGCTTGGCATGGATTATGCATATAGAGATGTGACCACAGGAGGTTATCCGACCATGAAAGGGCGAACCATGAAAAGGCTGATCGCTTTGACGATCCTGATCGCCATTGCGGCGGCCTGTGCCGTGTTCCTGCCCGGGATGCTCAAGAAGGGCACGGGAACGGCGAAGGCGCGTAATTACGAGTTTACGACGATCACCAAGGGATCGATAGAAAAAACGGTCTCCAGCAGCGGAACCCTGCAGCCGGTTTCATCCGTGGACGTCCTGGCCCAGATGAGCGGCCGCGTGGAGAAGGTGTACGCCAACTACAACGACCATGTGTATGCGGGCCAGGTGCTCGTGGAATTGAACACGGACATGTTGAAGCTGGAGCGGGAGGAGCAGGTCTCCGCGGTGCGCAAGGCGCAGGCCAACTATGACCTGTACCTCCTCGATTACCAGAACAAGGCCAAGCTGGCGGAGAAGCAGCTGGTCTCCGACTATGACCTGAAGTCCGCCAAAACCTCCCTGGAAGTCTATGCCGCGGAACTCGCCTCGGCCAAGAGCGCCCTGGACGTGATCGATACCGAGGTCAACCAGTACGCGAAGATCAAATCGCCCATCACCGGGATCGTTCTGGAACGGGACGTCGAGGTGGGGCAGAGCGTCGTGGAAGGCTCCAGCTCCAACTCCTCCAGCATCTTCACGCTGGCCGAGGACCTTTCCCTGATGCAGATCAAGGCGACGGTGGACGAGATGGACATCTCCTCCATCAAGACGGGCCAGAACGTGCGCTTCACCGTGGAGGCCCTGCCCGGCGTATCCATGACCGGGACCGTGGCGGAAGTACGCCTCGTGCCCTCCACGACTGACAATGTCGTCAGCTACTACGTCATCATCAAAGCCGCCAACAAGGACGGCAAGCTGCTGCCGGGCATGACCGCGGAGATCGAGTTCATCGAGGAGGAGAGGACGGACATCCTCCTGGTCCCCAGCGTGGCGCTCCGCTTCACCCCCGCCGTCCTCACGACGCAGGAGATCGCCAAGAAGGTGTTCCTCGCGGGTCTCGGCGAGCTCACCACGGAGCAGCTGCAGGAGGCGTCGGCCCAGTACGACGCCCAGCAGGAGGCCATGGCGGCCGCCAAGGCGGGTACGCAGAAGAGCACGGGCCTGACCAGCCTGGTGGGCGGCGGCGGTCCGGGCGGCGGACCCGGCGGCGGTCCCGGCGGTCCCCCCGGCGGCTTCGGCGGGAATAACAACAACAAGTCCAAGTCGACCGGCACGGCGGAGACGGCCGTGGCCAAGAAGACGCTCTGGTACGTGGACGATGCCGGGGAATTCCAGGCCCTCATGGTGGAGACCGGCGTCACCAACGGCACCAGCACGGAGATCAAGGGGACCGCCGACCTGGAAGGCCGCAAGATCGTGCTGAAGGAGAAGGTGGAATAGCCATGGCCATCATCGAGCTGCGCGGGATCAAGCGCCATTACGTCCTCGGCGACATCGTCGTGAAGGCGCTCCGCGGCATGGATCTGGACGTCGAGGAAGGGGAGTTCGTGTCGGTGATGGGGCCGTCGGGCTCCGGCAAATCGACGCTCATGAACATCCTCGGCTGCCTGGACAAGCCCACGGAGGGCACCTATGTCCTGGACGGCCTCGAGACCACGAAGGCGGACACCGACCAGTTCGCGGAGATCCGTAACTCCAAGATCGGTTTCGTCTTCCAGGGCTTCAACCTCCTGGCCCGTACCACGGCCATCGAGAACGTGGAGCTACCCCTGTTCTACAGCAAGTCCATGAAGCGCAGGGACCAGACGGAGCGGGCCCGCAAGGTCCTGGAAGAGGTGGGCCTGGGCAGCCGCCTGCACCACGTGCCGTCCCAGCTCTCGGGCGGCCAGCAGCAGCGCGTGGCCGTGGCCCGGGCCATGGTGAACGATCCCGCCTTCATCCTGGCCGACGAGCCGACGGGGAACCTGGACTCGGAAATGACGCTGGAGATCATGAGCCTGTTCCAGGACCTGAACGGCCGCGGCAAGACCATCGTCATGGTCACGCACGAGCCGGACGTGGCGATCTACACGAAACGGATCGTGACGATCCGCGACGGGGCTCTGGTCTCGGACCAGGCGGTCTCGGACCGGCGGGACGCCGTGGCGGACCTGGCGGAATGGAAGGAGCGGCATTCGCTCATCGTGAAGGACGGGAGGGCCGCGTCATGAGGGCCGGCAAACTGATCGAGTTTTCCCTGCGGAGCATCTTCCGCAACCGGATGCGCAGCCTGCTCACGTCGCTGGGCATCATCATCGGAGTCGGCTCCGTCATCGTCATGGTGGCCGTGGGCCAGGGTTCCCAGGCGCAGATCCAGAAGCAGATCGCCGCCATGGGGACCAACCTGCTGATGGTCATGCCTCCCCGGGGGCCGCGGGAGGCCAACCGCCTTTCGCGCTCCGACGAGCAGAAGATCAAGGACGAGTCCAGCTACGTGAAGGCGATCTCCGGGGAGATCCGGGGCACCTTCGAGGTGGTGGGCGGAAACGGCGACTGGTCCACCACGGTGATGGGCGTGGAACCCGACTACCTGGTCATCAAGGATTGGGCCGTGAAAACGGGGGACCTGTTCACGGACGAGGACGCGAAGGCCCGCAGCAAGGTCGCTGTGCTCGGCGCCACGGTGGCCAAGGAGCTGTTCGGAAGCGACAGTCCGATAGGCTCCAAGGTCCGCATCGGCTCCACGCCCTTCACAATCATCGGCGTGCTGGCCGTGAAGGGCGCCACGGGAATGGGCGACGACCAGGACGACGTGGTGCTGGTTCCCCTGGACACGGCCCTCGCGCGCCTGAGCAAGAGCCGCTACCTGCAGTCCATCGAGATCAGCGTGGTCCGGGAGGACCTGATGGACCAGGCGCAGTCGGAGATCGAGTCCATCCTGCGGGAGGCGCACAGGCTCACCTCCATGGACGACGCCGACTTCGACGTCATGAACCAGTCCCAGATCATCGAGACGGCATCCAAGACATCGGAGACGCTCACGTCCCTCCTTGCGGCCATCGCGGGGGTCTCCCTCGTGGTCGGCGGGATCGGCATCATGAACATCATGCTGGTGTCCGTGACCGAGAGGACGCGGGAGATCGGCATCCGCATGTCAGTGGGCGCAAGGCGGCGGGACATCCTGTTCCAGTTCCTCTCCGAGTCGGTGATCCTGAGCCTCATGGGCGGCCTGATCGGCATCCTGCTGGCCCTCGGAATCTGCGGCTTCATGACGTCCGTCATGAAGATCGCCACGGTGATCGACCCGACGATCATCCTGGCCTCAGCGGGGTTCGCCGCCGTGGTGGGCATCTTCTTCGGTTATTATCCGGCGCGCAAGGCGGCGGGACTCTATCCCATCGACGCCCTGCGCTACGAATGACGGAGGTTGGCAATGCGTATTCCCGGAATCATCCTGGCGGCCGCGCTTCTTTTCCCGGTCGGCCTCAGCGCGCAGGCGGCGGAGACGCTGGGCCTGGACAAGGCCCGGACCCTGGCGCTGGCCCATTCGAAGACCCTGCAGAAGGCGGGGCTGGCCGTCGAGGCGGCCGTCCTGGAAGAGAAAGGGGTGTTCTACGACGCCCTGCCTTCCTTCTCGGCCGCACTGGCCGGCGCCTTCTCCTATTCGGCCTCTACGGCCCTCGCGAAGATGCCGTCCGCCTCGCTCGGGCTCAGCGCCTCCTACACGATCTGGGACGGCGGGGCCAACGCGGTCCTGGCCGCCATCGACAAACTGGCCACGGCGGCGGCCCGTCAGGCGGCCCGGGTCGCCTACTACGAGGTGCTGGACTCCATCGACGCCGCCTATTACGCCGCCCTCGAGGCCCTGGCGTCCCTGGAGGCGGCCCAGAGCGGCATGGCCGCCGCCAAACAGGCCCTCGAGATCGCCCAGATCAAGCTGGAGGCGGGCATGATCACCAAGGTGGACCTGATCCAGGTGGAATCCGAGATGGCCACCAAGGAGACCACCCTGAGCCAGGCCAGGCGCGACCTGGCCGTCTGCAGGGCCAAGATCGCCTCCCTGACGGGGACCGCGGGGGCCTTCGACCTGGAGAAGGTCGACCTCGCCCGCTACGACGCGCTCATCGCGAAGGCCGCGGCCTACGGGGACGCGGCCTCGGATTCCCTCTCCGCGGCCGTGGAGAAGGCCGCGTACGCGGCCAGTCCCACCCTGGCCCGATACGCCGCCCTCAGCGACCAGGCCAGGAAGGCCGTGGACCAGGCGGCGACGGGCTATTCTCCCACCGTCACGGCCTCCTTCTCGCACAAGCTGTCGGCATCCCTCTCCGCTTTCGACGCGACGGCGGGAAGCCTCACGCTGACGGCCAGCATGCCCATCGATTTCTGGGAGACCCAGAACGAGGTGAAGGCCGCGGACGCGGCGGCCGGCGAGGCCGCGCTGGACCTGGACGAGCAGAAACGGACCCTGGATCTGAGCGTGCTCACGGCCGTGGCGGACTGCGTGGCCCAGGCCCGGTCGGTGCTCTCCTCCCAGAAGGCCCTGGAGTACGCGGAGAAGAACTACGAGAACGTGCTGGAACTCTACAAGCTGTCCTCGAAACCGGTGGCCGACCTGCTGGACGCCGAGGCCACCGTGAGCTCCAGCAAGGAAACCCTGATCGCGGCCCGCTACGGGTTCCTCTCCAACCTGTCGACGCTGCGCTCCCTGGGGGCCTTCGAATCCGAAGAAGCCCTCCTGGCGTTGTTCCCGTGAGAACGCGGAGGTCGGCGGTGCCGTACGGGAGGATGCCCTGGCGGCGCATGGCGGAAGACCCGCGGGGTGGGGATTCGAGGGACCTCCGGGCGCGCACGACGTCCCTCGTCGCCGCGGTCGCGGTTTTCGCGGCCCTCTCGGGCCTCTCCTACCTGGTCATCCGGGACATGGGGGAGCGTGCGGTGCTCGTCAACCGCAATGCCATGGAGAAGCTCCTGAACGGCCTGTTCACCAGCCTTGGGGAACACGACGACTTCGGCGCCGCCATCGAGGCCAGCGCTTCCCTGAAGGAGAAGATCCTGGGCGTGGGCGTCTATGACGAGGACGGGAAGCCGGTCTACGCCTGGGGGGATCCGCCCGCCTCCTTCGTCCCGTCTTCCGCGGCAGGCGTCCTGGAGGACGAGTTGGGGAGGAGCTACCTGGAGGACCCGAAGAAGGATGCGATCATGCTGGTCTTCAGTCCCAGACCCATGGGACCGCCGCCTCCCAAGGCGGAAGGGGTGCGGGAGGAGATGCGGGAGCCCGGGCGGCGGAAGGAGAAGTCCCCGTTCTTCCAGGTCCTGAGCTTCGGCAGGACGGCCGTCCTTTCGGTCCATCAACCGGAGTTCTTCCGCAGCCAGCGCGTACGGCGGATCCTGTTTCCCTTCGTCGAGGCGGTGCTGGCCGCGCTTGTGGCCTTCGTCCGTTCCCTCATCCTGCGCAATGGGGAATACCGAAGGCGCATCGAGGAGCAGAAGAACCTCGTCATCCTGGGCACGGCGGCCAGCACCCTTGCGCACGAGATCAAGAATCCGCTCCTGGCCATCCGCCTCCAGACAGGCATCCTGGAGCGCACGGTCCCGGCCCAGGCCAAGCGGGAACTGGCCATCATCAATGCGGAGATCGAACGTCTTTCCGCCCTGACCTACAGGGTCAATGACTATCTGAGGGAACCGAAAGGCAACCCCGTCCTCTTCGACCCGGCGGAGCTCTCCCGGGAGGTGGGGTTCCGCGCCCTGGGCCGCGACATCGTGGACCCGGCATCCCCGTCGGGGACGCGGATCCGCATGGATCCGGAGCGCCTGCGCTCCACGCTGGAAAACCTGCTCCGCAACGCCGTGGAAAGCGGAGGTCCCGAGGGGGAGATCCGCGTCGCGGTGGGCCGCGCCGACGGCTGGGTCCTCCTGGACGTGCTGGACCGCGGCCGCGGCGTGCCTCCCGGTGACCGCGAGAAGGTCTTCCAGCCGTTCTACACCACCAAGAGCCGCGGCACGGGGATCGGACTCGCGGTCTGCCGCCGTTTCGTGGAGGCGGCGGGAGGACGGATCCATATCGACGAACGTCCCGGAGGCGGCTCGCGCATCGCGCTGCGCCTCCCGGAAGCCCGCGAAGCGGTCGCGGTCAAGGAGGGTGCATGAAAGTCCTCGTCGTGGACGATGAGCGGAACATCCGGGAGTCCCTGGAGCGTCTTCTGGATCTGGAGGGCATCGACGCGAGCCTGGCCTCCGACGGGAAGGAGGGCCAGGCGGCCCTGCGCGAGGAAAGCTTCGACGCGGTGGTCCTCGACCTGAAGATGCCCGTCATGGGCGGCCAGGAGCTCCTGGAGTGGATCAATGCGGAAGGCATCCGCGCGCCGGTCGTCATGATCTCCGCCCTCGGGGAGGTGAGCGACGCGGTGAAGGCGCTGAAATCGGGGGCCAGCGACTACCTCATCAAGCCCTTCGACCCCACGGAGCTCGTGTTCAAGCTGAAGACTCTGGTCTCCGGCAGGAAGAGGGAGGACCTCATCGAGGCGGGCGTCCGCACGGCCTCGACGGGGGTGGTGCGCCTGGTCGGGGAGGGCTCGGCCATCCGGGAGCTCAAGCTGCGCATCGGCCGCGTCGCGGCGGCGGATACCACGGTCCTCATCACCGGGGAGAGCGGGACGGGCAAGGAGGTGGTGGCGCGCGAGATCCACGGCGGTTCCGGCCGCGCGGGGGAACCCTTCGTGGCGGTGAACATCGGCGGCGTCCACGAGCAGCTCATGGAAAGCGAGCTGTTCGGCCACGAGCGGGGCGCCTTCACGGGCGCCGACGCGCGCAAGCTGGGGCTCTTCGAGCTGGCGGGCGCGGGGACGCTTTTCCTCGACGAGATCGGCGAGATGCCCCTTCCCCTCCAGGTGAAGATGCTGCGCGTGCTGCAGGAAAGGAAGATCCGCCGCCTGGGAGGGGCCCGGGACATCCCGATCGGGGCGCGCATCGTCTCGGCGACCAACCGGGACATCGAGGCCCTGGTGCGGGACGGCAAGTTCCGCGACGACCTGTATTATCGGTTGAACGTCGTGCGCATCGACGTGCCGCCCCTGCGCGACCGCGTGGAGGACATCCCCCTGCTGTCCGACCACATCCTGGCCCGTATAGCGGCACGCATGGGACGGCCGCGCAAACAGCTCAGCTCCGGGGCGGTGGAGGCCCTTTCGGCTTATCCGTTCCCGGGAAACATCAGGGAGCTGGAAAACGTCCTGGAACGCGCCATGATCTACTGTTCCGATGACCGGATCGCGGTGGTCGACCTGGACCTTCACCGCCCGCAGCCGGTGCATGGCGCGGTCTCAAACGCGGCCCCTGGCGCGGTCTCAAACGCGGCCCCGGGCGCGGTCTCAAACGCGGCCCCGGGTGCGGCCCCGGTGAACGCGGAATCGGCTCAGGAAGCGGCCGCCGGCGCGGCCGCCGGCGCGGCCTCAAGCGCGGAGACCCTTGCTCCGGGTTCGCTGGCCGCTCCATTGTCGGATCTCGAGCGCAGGGCCATCGTGGAGGCCCTTCAGCGGTGCGGCGGAAACCGTACCAGGGCTGCCGCGGAACTGGGAATCAGCCGCAGGACGATCCTCTATAAGATCAAGCGCTACGGCCTGGATTGAGCGGATTGGGGCAGCCGCCCCAGCCGCTCGAGCAGCAGATCCGGCCTGTCCGACCCGATGCCGTCCACCCCGAGGGCGACCAGCCGGTCCATGACCTCCGGGGCAACGATGTTGCCCCAGGCCATGATCCGTTTTCCGCCCCCGTGGACAAGCCGTACCAGGTCCCCGTCGATCCGTTCGTGATTCACGTGCAGGTTGTCCGCATCGGCCGTGGCGAGAAGCGCAACAGGATCGATGGGACTGCACGTGACCAGCAGTCCCCGCGTCGCCCCGGGGCACAGGCGCCCGGCTTCCAGCACGCGGCGGTGGTGGAACGAAGTGAACGTGACCCGCCCGCCCATCCCCCGTTCCCGCACGATGCGGGCCGCCGCCGTCTGCGTATCGGGTCCCTTCAGCTCGATCTGGATCCGGACGGGCCCGCCGGACAGGAGTTCCAGCACCTCGTCCAGCGTCGGGATCCTTTCTCCGCCGCCGGCATCCAGCCGCCGGAGATCCTCCAGGGTGCGTGCGGCCACGGGTCCCCTGCCGTCGGTGGTCCGGTCCAGCGTCGCGTCGTGGATCACGACCAGTCCGCCGTCCGCGGTGAGCTGGACGTCCAGTTCCACCGCGTCGCATCCGAGTTCGACGGCCTTGAGGAAGGCGGCCCGCGTGTTTTCGGGGCAAATCCCCTTGGCTCCCCTGTGTCCGATGGCCATGATCTTCGCCATGACGCGGCCTCCCTGCTACATCTTCTCGACGACGGAAATGCCGAGGAGCTCCAGGCCCTTGGCGATGACGGCCGCCACCTGGCCGCAGAGGGCCAGGCGGGATCCCCGAACGGCTGCGTCCTCCGCCGCGAGGACGGGGCACTTTTCGTAGAAGGAATGGAACTGGGACGCCAGGTCGTAGAGGTATCCGCAGAGCCTGTGCGGCTCCAGGGTGCGCGCCACGGACTCGACGATGCCGCCGAACTGCAGGAGGGCCAGGGCCAGGTTCCGCTCCTCCGTCGTGCGGCAGTCCGCTTCGGACGGCTTCACGCCCTGGGCCTCCGCCTTGCGGAAGATGCTGCGGATGCGCACGTAGGCGTTCTGCAGGTACGGGGCCGTATTGCCGTCGAAGGAAAGCATCCGGTCCCAGTCGAAGACGTAGTCCTTGATCCTGTCGTTTGAAAGGTCCGCGTACTTGACGGCCCCGATGCCCACGGCCCTGGCCAGCGCGCGCCGCTCCGCCTCGGGCGTATCGGGGCTTTTCCCGCTCACGATGTCGAAGGCGCGCTTCTCCGCTTCGGACAGGAGGTCGGAGAGCTTCACAGTGTCCCCGGAGCGCGTCTTGAACGGCTTGCCGTCCCCGCCGAGGACCGTGCCGAAGGGCACGTGCTCCGCCCGTGCCCCGCCGGCGAGCCACCCGGCCATCTCGGCTCCCTTGAAGACCATGGCGAAGTGGCGGCTCTGCCGCGCGTCGGTGACGTAGATCAGGCGCGTGGCGTGCAGCTCCCGGATCCTGTAGCGCAGGGCGGCCAGGTCCGTGGCGTCGTAGCCGAAGCCTCCGTCCGACTTGCGCACGATCAGGGGCGTGGGCCCCCCCTCGGGCCCCGTGAATCCGGGCGGGAAGACGCAGGCCGCCCCTTCGCTGATGACGGCGATGCCGGAGTTCAACAGCTCCTCCACAGTGGGGGCGAGCATGGGGTTGTAGAAGCTCTCCCCGCGGTAGTCCCCGTCGTCCAGGAGGACCCCCAGGACGGCATAGACGACGTCGAAGTGCTTCTTGGATTCCCCGATCAGGAGCTTCCAGAGGGAGACCGTGGGACCGTCCCCGGACTGCAGCGCCACCACGCGGCGGCGGGCCCTGTCCGCGAAGGCCGGGTCCGCGTCGAACTTCACCTTGGAGGCGCGGTAGAGCTCATTGAGGTCCCCGATGGAGTAGGCGCTTCCGTCCTTCCATCCGAGGTCCGCGATGTGTTCGATGAGCATCCCGAACTGGGTGCCCCAGTCGCCCAGGTGGTTCTGCCGGATGACGCGGTGGCCCAGGAAGGCCAGGATGCGCGCGATGGCGTCCCCGATGATCGTGGTCCGCAGGTGTCCGACGTGCATCTCCTTGGCCACGTTGGGGCAGGAATAGTCGACGACGACGGTTTCCGGACTTTCCGCGGCGGGGATGCCGAGGCGCGGATCCGACGCCAGCTCACGGGCGGCGCGGTTCAGGAAGGAGGCGGAAAGGCGGATGTTGATGAAGCCGGGGCCGGCGATCCCGGGCTTCTCCGCGATGTCGGACAGTTCCAGCCCGGAGACGATCGCCTGGGCCACCTCGCGGGGGGGGCGGTGCAGGCGCTTGGCGAGGCCCATGGCCGCATTCGCCTGGTAGTCACCGAACTCGGGATTGGCGGAAAGGCGGATCAGCGGGTCCGCGTCGGCGAACTCGGGGCCGAAGGCCGCCGCGATGGCGGCCCGGAACGCGTCATGAAGCGTGGTTTGGACGTCGGTCATGCCGGATACTACCCGTTCGGACCGGGTGCGGCAAGACGGGGCTTGCGGGTCTCCGGGATTTTTGGCAGGCTACCGCCATGAAGAAACCGACGGGAATGCCCCGCGCCCTTGTCCTCGCCCTGGCGCCGCTGCTCCTTGTCTGCGGATGCCAGCAGGACATGCAGGCGGCCGAGGAAGGCGCCGCGACGGCGGCGAAGAAGGTCCTGATCGCGGGCACGGCGAGCGAGTTCAAGGCGAAGGTCGTTGAAGGGATCGTGAGCCGGCTTGGGACGAAGGACTACTACCTCAGGATCATCGGCCTGGATGCCCTGGAAAAGGAGGACGCCGGGAGCTTCGGCGCGGTCCTGCTCGTGAACGCCTGCATGGCCGGGAAGATGGACGGCCGGGTTACCCGCTTCCTTTCGAAGAATCCGTCGAATCCCAAGGTGATCGTCTTCACCTCCCGCGGCGGGGAAGGAAAGCCGATCGATTTGGCGGCGGGCGTCCGCGTGGACGCGGTGAGTTCCGTCTCCCCGGCCGGCGACGCGGGAAAGAAGGCCGACGAATTGGCCGCCCTGATCAGGGCCCGTTTCGCGACGCCCTGAAACGGCCGCGCTGGCCCTTGATCCGCACCTCGGATTGGACATATATCTGTTCCTGTCATGGAGAACGGAATCAAGCATCCTACGCTGGGTGAGAAGACCTTCGAACAGATCAAGAACATGATCCTTTCCGGCAGGATCCTCCCCGGGGAACGGCTCCTGTACAGCCGCCTCGTGCACGACCTGGGAGTCAGCCAGACCCCGATCAAGGAGGCGTTCACGCGCCTCGAGAACGAGGGGTACGTGGTCACCGTCCAGCGCAAGGGGACCTTCGCCCGCAAGTTCTCCCAGCGCGAGATCCGGGAGGCCTTCGAGATCCGCGAGATGCTGGAGGCCCTGGCGGCCCGCAGCGCGTGCCTGCATGCCGAGGCCGCCTCCCTGGACCGGCTGGAGAAGATCAACGCGCGCTTCGCCGCCTCCGCCCGGCGACGCGACGTGAAGGCCTGCACGCGGGAGGATTACGCGTTCCACGAGACGTTGATCGACATGTCCGGAAACGCGAAGCTCAAAGAGCTCATGAACCGGGCGAACTACCATCTGCAGAGCATCGCCCAGAACGGCCCCGATTTCCTGAAGATCTCGGGCGAATACTCCGCCATGCACGCCCGCATCATCCGGGCCATCGGGGAGCGGGACGCGGACGCGGCGGAGAGGCTGGTCCGGGAGCACATCCGCTTCGGCATGGACGAGGTCCTTCCCGCCGTTTCGGTATAATCCAGGGAGAAAGACCGTTTTTCGCATCCCTCCCGGAGGAAGGCCTTTGGCGCTGCAATCTGCAATAATAAATAAAAAATAAATTATTGACAGGCTATCCGGGTGGGCGTACAATCCCCGGCGACATTCACGAAAATGGAGGCAGGTATGAGAGCAGGCAACAGATGGATTCTGGTTGTTCTCGCGGCCACGCTCCTCGTCCCGTCGCTCATGGCGAAGGGGCAGAAGGAAGCCGGAGACAAGAGCAGGCCCTACGCGGGAACCACGGTCCGCTGCGTCTTCCCCGTCCATCCCTGGACGGACGGCGTGAAGAAGATGGTTCCGGCGTTCACGGAAGCCACGGGCATCAAGGTCGAGATCGAGGAACTGGCTACGGACCCCATGAGCAACAAGATCGCCGTGGAGTTCAACGCCAAGTCCACGAACCTGGACGTCGTCTACGTGCGGCCCCTCAATGAGACCAAGCTGTTCGGGCTGAACGGCTGGGCCGCGGACCTCCATCCGTACGTCGACGGGGACGCGGCCTTTGACGTGAAGGACTTCGCCGACGCCACCATCCAGAGCCTTACCTACAATGGGAAGCTGCTCGGCCTTCCCACGACCACGGAGCACCAGATCCTCTACTACCGCAAGGACGTCCTCGAGAAGGCGGGCCTGCAGGTGCCCAAGACCCTGGACGAGATGATGGCCGTGGCCGCTAAGATCCACGATCCGGCCAACGGATTCTACGCGATGGTCAACCGCGGGAAGAAGAACATCGCGGTGACGCAGTTCTCGAGCTACCTGCACAGCTTCGGCGGCGAGTTCAACGAGGGGGACAAGGCCCTCATCGACACGCCGGAGGCCATCAAGGCCTACAAGTACTACACGGACCTGCTGCGCAAGTACGGCCCCCCCGGCATCGTGAACTTCAGCTGGCCGGAAGCCGCGGCCCTCATGGCCCAGGGCAAGGCGGGCATGTTCACCGACGCGGACGCCATCTACCTGAACGTGGTGGCTCCCGACAAGTCCACGGTGGGGGACAAGATCGGCTTCGCCGTGTTCCCCGCGGGCCCCGCCGGCTCCAAGCCCTTCAACGTCTGCTCCGGCGCCATCGGCGTGGGCAACTTCTCCAAGCAGAAGGAGGCCGCCGCGCAGTTCGTGAAGTGGATGACCAGCAAGGCGGCGGTCATGGAACTGCAGGTGGCGGGCAACTCCGGAGCCCGCAAGTCGGTCTGGGCGAACCCCGAGTCCACCAAGAGCTGGCCCAAGGAGCTGGTCGAGGTGGTCAACAAGAGCAATGAGCTGGGCGTCGGCTGGGACAGGCCGCGCGTGATCAACGTGACGCAGGCGCGGGACATCATCAGCGAGCCGATCCTCGTCGGATTCGAGGGCGGCGACGTCGAGGCGTCGGCCAAGAAGGCCCAGGCGGCCTTCCAGACGCTGATCGACGGCGAGAAGAAATGAAGACGGGCCGCATGCGGGGGGGAACACCCCCCGCGGCGGTTTTGGAAACCATGCAAGCCAACGACTGGATCGAAAAGCACGTCCGCACCCTCTTCACCCTGCCGGCCCTGGTTTTCGTCGTGGTGATGGTCGCCTTCCCGCTGGGCTACACGGTGGTCCTCAGCCTGCGCGACTGGAACCTGACCACGGGCTCCGCGCCGCGTTGGGTCTGGCTGGGAAACTACGCGTCATTGTTCGCGGATGCGCGGTTCTGGGCGGCCATGGGCCGGACCCTGGCGTTCTCCTTCGGCGCGGTGGCCATCGAGACCGTGCTTGGGGTGGCCGTGGCGCTGTTCCTCAACCGTGAGATGCGCGGGAAGAACCTGACCAAGACACTTTTCCTGCTTCCCATGGTGGCCACGCCCGTGGCCGTGGGCATGGTGTGGCTCCTCATCTTCGAGCCGACCATCGGCCTGGCCAACCACATGCTGGGGCTGCTGCATGTCGATCCCCAGCCGTGGCTCACCTCCCGCAAGACGGCGCTCGTCTCCCTCATGCTGGTGGACGTCTGGCAGTGGACGCCGATCATCATGCTGGTCACCCTGGCGGGTCTCGCCATCCTGCCGCGCGATCCCTATGATTCCGCCCGCATCGACGGGGCGGGCCCCGTCCAGATCCTGCGGCGCATCACCCTGCCGCTGGTCATGCCCACCGTCCTGGTCGGGATCCTCATCCGCCTGATCGACGCCCTCAAGACCTACGACATCATCTACTCCACCACGCAGGGCGGGCCGGGGGAGTCGACGGAGACCCTGAACATCCTCGGCTACGTCCTGGGCTTCTCCTATTTCCGCATGGGCCTCGGGGCGGCCCTGATCGTGCTCTTCGTGCTCACCGTGACGGCCGTAAGCCTCCTGGTTCTGGCGCTGAAGAACAACGTCGACCGCAGGGTCGGGTGGTAGGCCGTCATGCCGCGCAACAGGACCCTACGCCTCTTCGGCAGCGTGATGAGCTATCTCCTCCTGGCCGTCATCCTGCTCGTGGTCTGTTTTCCCATCCTCTGGATGCTCCTGGCCTCCTTCAAGACGCAGGTGCAGATCCAGTCCCCGGAACACCTGTTCCTCTTCACCCCCACGGGGAAGAATTACGCGGCGGTGTTCCAGAACTACGACTTCCTCAAGCCGATCCTCAACAGCTTCATCGTGGCCGCGGGTTCCACGCTCATCGGCCTCGTCATCGGCCTGCCGGCCTCCTACGCGGTCTCCCGCTACCGGATGGGGACCCTGGGCGCGCTCATCCTCATGATCCGCTTCCTCCCGGGCATCACGTTCCTCATCCCCTGGTTCACCATCTTCTCCCGCATCGGGCTGATCGACACCTACACGGCGCTCATCCTGAGCCACCTGCTCATCAACCTGCCGTTCATCATCTGGCTGATGGTCCCCTTCTTCGACGCCATGCCGAAGGAGCTGGAGGAATCGGCCCGCGTGGACGGATGCTACACCGTGGAATCGTTCCGGCGCATCACGCTTCCCCTGGCCAGCCCCGGGGCCATCACGGGCGGGCTTCTGGCCTTCGTTTTTTCCTGGAACAATTTCGTGTTCTCCATGGTCCTCTGCGGCGGCAGGACCAAGACGCTGCCGCTGGCCGTGTTCAATTTCGTTTCCTATGCCCTGATCGATTGGGGCGCCCTCATGGCGGCCTCCGTGGTCATCACCCTCCCTGTCCTGGCGATCGCGTTCCTGACGCAGCGCTACATCATCCAGGGTCTGACCGCCGGTGCCGTGAAGGGATGAGCCGTCCGCTCGGGGACGGAGGCGTGTCAGGTCACGCGCAGGAGAGATTCCTATGAGCAGGTCCGATGAGGTGTTCACGAAGGCGAAGCGGGTCATGCCCGGCGGCGTGTCGGCGGGGGGCCGTTATCACCCCTCCCTGAAGAAGCCGCTGATCCTGGAGTCCGCGGACGGGTGCATCATGCGGGACGTGGACGGCAACGAGTGGATCGACTTCCACTCCTGCTCCGGCGCCACTCTCCTGGGCTTCAACCACCCCGCCGTGCGGGAAGCCGTCCTGCAGAGCGTGGACAGGGGCTTCTTCCTCAACTTCGAGTCCCCCTTCCACGAGGAGTTCGCCGCCAGGATCGCCTCGATGGTCCCCTGCGCCGAGAGGGTGCGCCTCGCCAACTCGGGCACCGAGGCCACCCTGGCCATGCTGCGCCTGGCTCGCGCCTATACGGGGAAGAAGAAGTTCATCAAGTTCGAGGGCCACTTCCACGGCATGCACGAGTTCGTCTTCTACAACTGGCACAACCGCCTGGGCGACGTGAAGCCGTCCGGGGAGATCGACAAGGTCTGGGACACGGCCGGGATGGTTTCGGAAACCGACGATCTGCTGGTGATCATCCCGTGGAATGACGCCGCGGTCTTCGAAAAGACCGTGGCCGCGCACCGCGGGGAACTCGCGGGCGTGATCCTGGAACCCGTGATGTACAATGCCGGCTGCATCGAACCCAGGCCCGGCTATCTCAAGGCCCTGCGCGAGATCACGAAGCGCGAAGGGATGCTCCTGCTCTTCGACGAGGTGCTGTCCGGTTTCCGCATGCATCCCGGATGCGCGCAGGGCTACTACGGCGTGACGCCGGACCTCACGACCCTGGGCAAGGTGGTGGGCAATGGCATGTCCGTGGCCGCCCTGGTCGGCTCGGCCGAGGTCATGAGCCGCCTGAATCCCGAGGGCAAGGTCGTCATGAGCGGAACCTATACGAGCTCCCTGACGGCGGTCATGGGTGCTCTGGCGGGGCTGAAGGTCATTGGCGCCCCGGGCTTCTACGAGGACCTCAACGGGCGCGCGGAGTATTTCTACGGGAAGGTCAACGAGCTGCTTCGCCTGAAGGGCGTGAAGGGGATCCTGCACGGCCTGGGGGCGCGCTTCGGCCTGTACTTCGGCATGGAGCAGCCGACCTACGACTGGCGGGAGGCCGTGCGCCTCTACGACCACAAGGCGGGTCGGAAGTTCCACGAGCTTGTCAGCCGCACGGGGCTGTATTTCCACGATTTCGGGGACGGCCTCACGCCGATGCACGCCGGGATCACCGCCGTGCATACGAAGGAGATCCTCGACGAGAGCCTGAACCGCCTCGGCGACGTGTTCGCGCGGATGGCCCGGGGCGGATGATCCATAGGTTTCCCTACGCCTGGGCCGGAGGCCTGGATACGGAAGCGCTGGCACCCTGCCGTCTCTACGGCCCCCGGGCCGGGGAGGCGGCAGGAGGCGCGGTCCCCGATCTGCGGCAAAGCCTTCTGCGGCCGATCGGTTCGCCGCCGCTGCCGGAGATGCTGCGCGCCGCCTCGGCCCGCCGGGTCCTCATCCTCGCCGACGACCTGACCCGGCCCACGCCGCAGCCCTCGATGCTCGCCCCCCTGCTGGAGCTCATCGGGGAGGCCGGGATCGCGGAGCGGGACGTCACGGTGCTCGTCGCCACCGGCCTGCACCGGCCGATGAGCGGCGGGGAGATCGGCGTGAGGTTCGGGCCCAGGGTGGCCGGCAGGGTGCGCGTCGTCAACCACGACGCCTACGACGAAGCCGCCCTCGTTTCCCTCGGCGTCTCGCCGGACGGAACGCCCATCCTCGTCAACCGCCTGGTGCGGGAGCACGATTTCACGCTCTCCGTCGGATGCATCGAGCCGCACCGCGTCGCCGGATTCTCCGGCGGGGCCAAGATGGTGCAGCCCGGCATCTGCGGGGAAAGGATCACCTCCGCCCTCCATTGGCGCGCCTGGCTCATGGAGGGCGGGGAGATCTACGGAAAGGCGGACAATCCCGTCCGCCGCGGCATGGAGGAGATCGCGGACAGGGCGGGCCTTCGCTTCATAGTCAACGTCGTGCTGGACGGCGGGGGCAGGCCGTACGGGTATTTCTGCGGGGATCCCCGGGCCGCCTTCCGGGCCGGCTGCGAGGCGTCCCGGAGCCTCTGCGCGGCGGAGGTGGAGCGGGCCGACATCGTGGTCGCGGATTCCCATCCGTTCGACATCGACCTCTGGCAGGCCTGCAAGGCGGTCTCCGTGGCCGAGCTCGTCGTACGGCCGGGCGGGACCGTGGTCCTCGTCACCCCGTGCCCGGAGGGCCTTTCCCGGCACGCACCCCGGATCCGCGAGACGGGATACCTGCCCGCCTCGGAAGTCGTGCGCCGCGTGGAATGCGGGGAGATCCGGGACCTGGCCACGGCCTGCCACCTGATGTCGCTGGGCCGGATCCTGGAGCGCGGGGAGCTCCTCGTGGTCTCTCCCGGGCTCGCTCCCGACCTGTGCCGGGAAGTGGGGCTACGGTCCGCCGCTGGCGTGCAAGAGGCGGTACGGACGGCCCGCGCCAGGCTGGGGCGGGAGGCGGATGTGGCCATCCTCGGGAAGGCATGCGCCATGATACCCTGCGTGCAGGGGGAAGAAGGGGGGAAGGGATGAGGATCGACTGTCACGTGCACCTGACAAGCGGGGACGGATACGCGGAGAGGCTGCTCAAGGCGATGGACCGCGCGGGCATCGACCGGGCGTGCCTCCTCGCCATGCAGAACATTCCGTTCTGGGGCGCCAGGGCTGCCAGCAACGCGCAGGTCATTGCGGCGGCGCGCGCGCATCCGGACCGCTTCATTCCATTCGGCTACGTGGACCTCGGGGTGGATCCCGTCGGCATGATCGACCAGCTCTACATGGAGGGCTTCCGGGGCCTGAAGGTCACGAGGACGCGCTTCAACTACAATGACGACAGGCTCATGGAGTACTACGCCCGGGCGGCCGCCTACCGGATGGTGATCCTGTTCCACACGGGGACCGTCGTGCGGGTGGAGGAGGACGCGCTCTACGACGTGGATTCCAGCCGCCTCAGGCCCATCTTCCTGGACCGCGTCGCGCGCCGCTTCCCGCAGCTCACCCTCATCGGGGCCCACCTGGGCAATCCGTGGTACGAGGAGGCGGCCATGACCCTGTTCTGGAACCCCAACGTCTACTTCGACCTCTCCGGCACGACGCTCAAGCGCAAGGACGCGGCCTGGTTCCGCGAGACGCTCTGGTGGACCCCGGAGCGGATGGCGGCCCTTTCGCGCGACAAGAGCACCCATTACGCCCAGAGCCACCCCTTCGACAGGATCCTCTTCGGCACCGACGTGCCCCCCGAGGAGATGGGGTACTGCGTCGAGGAATACACCAGCCTGTTCGACGGTCTCAACCTTCCGCTTGAGCTTCGGGAGCGGGTCATGGGCGGCAGCGTGGCGCGCCTCTTCGGCCTCGACGGCTGAGCGGCCCATGCAGGCGGTGGAAAAGCGTGCGGCGGTCCGGTCCGCCTGGCTGCGCGGGGGCGGCCGGGTGCCGTTCTTCATCGAGGCGGGGGAGAACCTGAAGGCCACCCGGGCGTTCCTGGAGGATCCGGCCCTGGACCTGGAAAGCCAGGAGCGGCTCCTCGCCGCCTGCGCCGGGATCGACGACGACTCGCTGCCCAGCCTGAAGCCCAACCTGGGCATCGGCGTCATGGCCGCCGCCTTCGGCTGTCCCATGGTCCCGGACGAGAAGACGGACCCCTGGGTGAAGCCGCTCATCACGGACGCCAATCCGCAGGACGCGCCGCGTCTCGCGCCGCCGGATCCCCTGCTGGCGGAACCGTTCTCCCTGGCCTTCCGGCGGATCGCCTATTTCCAGGAGCACGGCCGTTACCCCCTGCGTTTCGTCAACATCCCTTCCCCCCTGCTCACCGCCTCCCTGGTGTGGGAGTACGGATCCTTCATCGCGGCGCTGCAGGAAAGGCCGAAAGAGGCCCATGCTCTGCTGGAAAGGATCACGACGGCGACCCTGGCATTCCTGCGGCTGCAGAAGGAGAGGATCCGCGACCCGTTCGCCTATACCCACGAGTCGGTATGGATCCCGCCCGACACGGCGCTGCGCCTGAGCGACGACGTGGCTGCCGTCCTGAACGCGCCGCTGTACCGGGAGTTCGGCGTGCGCTACAACAACGCCTTCGCGGGGGAGTTCGGGGGACTGGTGATCCATTCCTGCGGGGACGTCTCCCGCGCCCTCCCGGCGATGATGGAGACCCGCGGCCTGGTGGGCCTGGACTTGGTGGCTCCGCAGAACGACCTGGGCAAGATCGCCGCGTGCGTCGAAGGACGCGCGGCCCTCTGCCTGAGGTTCTTCGACTGGGATTTCCCCGTGGGCGCCGCGGCGGACCTCCTGGAATACGGGAAACGCCTGGTGGACCGCTTCGGCGCGCGCGGCACGCTCCTTTGGACCCACACCCCGACAGTCGGGGAGGCGGAGAAGCTGGCCCGGGGGATGCGGAGCGCCTTCGGCGGGTGAGGTGACCGCGGGATGCGGCGTGGCGCTGCGCATCCGGGCCGCGTCAGGCCCGCAGCGCCCTCAAGTGACCGAGCCCGGCATAGCGCAGGATGGGGCCGTCCCTCGTGAGGAGCGTGGCGCCCAGTTCCCGCGCCGTGGCCACGAGCAGGCGGTCCGCGGGGTCTCCGTGGAAATCGCCGGGCAGACGCGATGACCTGACGCAGATCGACGGGGTGAGGGGCATGAGGGAGAGGCCCGGCATCCCCAAAGCAAGGTGAATCCAGTCCTCACATGGGATGTCGAAGCGGATCCGTCCCTTCGCTTCGAGCATTCCCACTTCCCAGGCCGAGATGACGCTCACCCTCAGGAGCGAGGCCTCCGCCGCTTTGATCAGCAGGTCCAGTGCGTCCGTTGCGATGTCCCGCCGCCCCTCGGCAAGCCACACCCAGACGTGGGTGTCGAGGAGGAGAGGGTCATCCATCCTCCGCCTCCCAACGCTCGCCGGTCGAAGAGACGATATCTCCCTCCTCGATCACGTGTCCCGAAAGAAACCCAAAAGCCGTCTCCTGCTTCGCTTCGGCGATCGGCACCAGTCGGGCGACTGGTTTGCCCCTTTTCGTGATCGTGACCGACCGATGCGTCCGGTTCACGTCGTCGAGCAGGGCAAGGCATTGCGCCTTGAATCGTCCTGCCGGGATCACGGCGTCTCCGTCCTTTGTTACCATGGTCATATGACCATGGTAACAAGCCGTCCCCTATCCGTCAATGACCGGTCCCGCCGCCTTATTCCGCCGCCTTGCCGAGGCGGAACACCCGGGTTTCCAGCGGCTTGAAATCCGCCATCATCTGTCCCCTGTAGACCGCCACGTCCGAGCCTGTGAACAGGTCCACCGCCTTGCGGAACCCGCGCCCGATCTCGACGCGGCAATTCCTCTGCTCTTCCGCGTTGTTGGTCACGATGAAGACGTCCTCCGGCCCGTCGCCCCGCAGGAATCCCCCGCGCAGGTCCCGGCAGTCGCTCTCGAAGGAGCCCGTGATGCCCAGGTCATTGATGAGGGCGAACACCAGGGACTTGGCGTCCTCCGTGGTCGTCTGGGCCTCTTCACGTTGGAAGTCGTCTGAGACCCCAAGCTGCGGCGCGTAGGACAGGCCGAGGTTGACCCCGCTCAGGAGCGCGGTCCCCTTGCCCCAGGCGTGCCTCACGACGGCCGGGCTCCAGTCCCCGTAGAAGGCGGCCGCCTCCCCACCCGTGAGGAGGAAGTCCTCCCGGAAGCGGCCGCCCGCGATGCGGAACAGGCTGCCCGCCAGGCGGACCGGCTCCGCCGGAGCCGCCCTGTGGATGTCCTTCTCCCGACATCCGAACACCTCGTCGAATCCCGCGCCCGGCATGCGCCGGTCCAGCCAGAAGGAGTCCGTGTACGCGCAGAAGTAGGGGTCGGAGAGGATGGTGCCTCCGGCCTCGACGTAGGCCTTCAGGACCGCCCGCGCGTTGGCCGAGAGGGCCGCGGGCAGCGGGAGCACGATGAGCTTGTAGTTCCCGCAATCGGAGGCGTTCATGTAGTCCTCGTGCAGGATGTCCACCGGCATGTTCTCCTCCCAGAACATGCGGTAGTAGCCGCTCAGGCTGTCGATGGCGAGAGTGCTCTGCCTGTGGTCGCACCAGTCCACCAGGTAGGTGCGCATGCTCAGGACGATGGCCACCCGGGCCGTATCCGCGCGGCTCGTGCGGAAGAGGGCCTCATTGGCCCGCAGGACCGCGCCGATGCGCCGTGCCTCGTCGAGGAGCTCCGTGGGCCCGCCTTCGTAGTCGGTGAGCGCGGGGCAGGCGTGCTCCACGCCGTGGGCCTCCTTGCGGTACTGCCAGTACAGGAGGCCCTTGGCCCCGTGCAGGATGGACTGCCAGCTCCAGCCGGCCATGACCTCAGGCTTCACGCGGCCCCTGCGGTCCAGGCCGGCGCCCACGTCCCCCGGACCCAGTTCCGACTGCCACATCTCCTTGCCGCGCGCCGCCCCGCGCGTGGAGTCGGTGCACAGGCTGATCGCCACGTTCTCCCTGTGGCTCGAAGGGAACGCGCTGTAGCCCCACTTGTCGAAGGGCTCCGCGTTCTTCCAGTCGTCGAAGGCCATGGCGCCGATGTTTGTGCAGGTGACGGCCCCTCCGCCCCAGGCGTGCGCGATGACCGGCCGCTTGTCGTAGCGCCGGATCACCCCGGAACGCCAGGCGATCTCGTCGCGCACGTCGTCCATGGTGAACTGGCGGAAGTCGATGTAGTCCGTGTAGCCGAATCGCCACGTGGGCGGCCGCACCTGTTCCCAGTCGTCATGGGGCCTGCCCCAGGCGGCGTTGAGGGCGGCTATGTCCCCGTACTTGCGCTGGAGCCACTCGCGGAACCGGGCGCGGCTGGCCGGGCAGTAGCAGAACCAGCCGACGGGGCTGCGGGCCAGGTCCACCCACTGGTGCGGTTCGTTCATCGGCTCCCAGAATCCGATCTCCTTCCTGCCGGAAAGGCCCCGCACCACGTCCGTGATGAAGCGCTCCTCCATCTGCCGGACCTCGGGATGGTCGTAGCAGAGCCCGGGCCATCCGCCGGAAGGAGTGTTGGGACGCGCGGAAGGCTCGAAGGGGATCCCTTCCGCGTTCACGTACCAGTACTGCGGGTGCCTCGAGATCAGCCATTCGGGGGCCGCGTGCAGGTGGAAGAGGAGCCCCACGGAGATGCCGTTCCTCCCCGCGGCGTCCAGGAGGGCGTTGAGGGCGTCGAAGTCCACGACCCCTTCCGATTTCTCCACAGTGTTCCAGACAAGCCAGGCCCGGACCGTGTTGAAGCCCGCCTCCGCCATCCGCGCGAAATCGCGCTCCCAATCCCCGCGCGGGGGCGTGGCGCCCCTGAGATACTGTGCCCCGAATACGAACATGACGCCTCCTGTGCCGGCCCTCCGGTCAGCAGAACTCAAGCAAGTGGCCGAGACGCAGGACATGTGCCGCGTTCCAGCCGTTCCATTGGACCCGGAAAAGGAAATCCCCGCGGTTCTCCTCCACGGCGGCCCTTCCGCCGCGGGCGAGATCCTCCAGGGTTCCCGCATCGCCTACGGGAACGAACATCACGGCGTGTCCGGCCATGAGGCCGTAGCCCCTGGGCGGCGGCGCCTCGTCCTGGAAGAAGACGTTGAGCGCCCACGCGTCGTGCTTCCAGTAGTGACCCGGATGCAGCGGTTCGGTCTCCCGTCGGTAGGAGAACCTCCAGGCGCCGCCGCCCCAGAGCCGCACGAGTCCCATGCGTCCGTCCAGAAGGACCCAATCCCCGCCGCAGGTCCAGTCCGCCTCGCCGCGCTCCAGCTCCCGGACGCCTTCCGCGTCCTGGACGCGGAAGGGGCGGAAGTCCGGCTCCTCATTGACCGCCCGGTAGTTGAGGGTCCGCACCGTCCAAGGCCGGTACTCCGGCCCCTCCGCGCGGGGGCGGGACAGCTCCATGTCGGAGCCGAAGATGGGCACCTGCTCGCCGTAGCGCATGAGCCGATCGACCTGCAGCACGCCCTCCTCGTGGGAGAGGAACGCGGAGGTCCTGCGGATCCGCACGTCCCGATCGGCCCATGCCCCCAGGGACCATGCCTCGGCCTGCGAAGCCCCCAGGATGCTGTCGGTCGGCTCCAGCCGGACTTCCGTCCCTTCGGCGGTCCTGACGTCGGGGGAAAGCTGCGGCCGGGCGCAGAAGTAGTCGGTCCAGTGGGCGCCGCCCTGCGGGACCACGAATCCCACGCCCGGCGCGCGGCCCGCCACGGTCCGCAGGCTGCATCCGGCGTGGAGCTTCCGCCCCTTGTGCACCAGGACCCCGATATAGGGCGAGACCCAGGGCCCTCCGCCCTGCGCCAGGGCCTCCCCGTCGCCGCAGGAACTCATGCCGCCGAACGGCGCCAGGGCATGGGCGAAGGCCAGGAAGGAAGCGAAATGGAATTCCCAGTAGACGTGGTCTTCGTTCATCAGGAAACGGCCCACGAGGCGGCCGTCGTTGCCCCGCTGGACGAGCGCCGTGTTCCGCAGGGCCTTGCGCAGCGCCCAGAGGGCCATGGGATCCCCCAGGGCGTCGGCCACGATGGCCAGATAGTGGGCCTGACCGCAATGGCAGACGGGATGGTAGTCGTTGCCCGCCGGGCAGAAGATCCTTCCGTCCCTGGAGAAAAGGCGCGCCATGACGCCATGAAGGCTTTTCCAGTTCCAGAGAAGCGTTTCCGGGACGCGGCCGAGGGTTTTTTTGTAGAGGATGTACGGGATCGCGTAGTTGTTGAAACACGCCTGGTAGGCGGGGTGGAAGGAGTCGTGGTTCTCCACTGTGAAGTCCGGAAACACATTGGCGGTGCAGACCCTGTCCCGCACCGGCTTCCCCTCCACGACCGCGTCGTCCCAGAGATCCTCCTCCCGGTTGTAGGAGTTCAGGAAGAAACGGTCGGCTTTTTCCTGCCAGGCGGCGCGGCGCGGATCCTCCGGCAGCAGGGCCTGGGCTCCCACGAGGGGGCCCGCCGTCCAGCAGGTCTCCTCCGCCTTGGTGTCCCGGTACAGGCCGGTCGGGAAATCGTAGTCCAGGAGGCGGTCCGCCCAACGCGCGACCCGGTCCGTGAGCTCCCTGGAAAGTTTCCCGTCCAGGAGCCCGCGCAGCAGCACGAGCGCGTAGGCCACGTAGGACCAGGCCAGCGGCGAGACCGAGGGCCACGCATATCCCTCGAGGTCGGACAGCGCCTCCGCGGCCAGCCTGACGAGCTGGTCCCGGCCGTACGGGCAGTCCCCGGAAGGCCCGCCCATGGCCGTCTCCGCGAGGACCACGGCGAAGTTGGACTCCCGAAGCCCCGGTTCGTATCCGGGCCTGCGGAAGACTTCCCTGCGTTCCGTGAACGTCCGCACGGCGAAGGGGAGGAAACGCTCCAGGAGCGTCATCACATCCCCGGGGGAGACGCCCCCGGCATCCTCCATGTCCATCGGCTCCTTCTTTCCCTCCATCATCCCTTCCCCTTCCCGGATCCCTCGAGGGATCGGATCTCCGCTTCAATGCGCGCCATGTCGAGCGGGTAGGTCCCGAACTCCCGCGCGGTTTCCACCATGGCCAGGATGTTCCCGTCCGGCGTGTCCCTGCCGCATTGGTCCCCTGTGGAGAGCACGAACCCTCCGCCTTCCCCTGCGTCCCTGATGGCCTTGAGGCTTTCCCGCCGTACGTCCTGGACGCTCCCCCGGAGCATCACCTCCGTGGTGTGCAGGTTTCCGAACAGGGCGAGGCGTTTCCCGTGGGCCTTCTTGCACTCCGCGAGGCCGCAGTCGCCCATGGGCGGGATCTCCAGCGGATTGATGTAGTCCAGGTCGGTCTCCTCGGCGCAGACCTTCACCATGTAGCGCTCCCTGCCGCAGGAGTGGATTCCCGAGATGACGCCCGCCTCCCGGCACATGCGCGTGATCTTCTTCAGCCCCGGCAGGGACAGCTCCCGCCAGATCTCCGGCGACTGCAGGGTGAGGGAACCGCTGCCTCCCGTGAGGATGGAGTCCGTTCCCGCCTCGATGGCGCAGGCCGCCTCCTCCAGGGCCCTCTGTTCGATGACCGATGCCAGCTCGTGGAACAGGTCCGGGTGGTCGTAGTAGGCGTAGGTGATGGCCTCCACGCCGCCCTGGAAGTAGCCGAGAAGGGAGTGGAATCCCGGGGGCGTGGCCGCGATGGCCATGATGCCCAGCTCCCCCAAAGCCTTCTTCTGCTCGCGGAACAGGGCGTCGTCGAAGCCGGTGATCTTCGGGAAGAGGTGGAGCAGCTTGGGGAAGTCCTCCCTGAAGTCCTTCACGTATTTCTCCACCGGCGTGGGGGAGTCCGCCACGGGGTAGGCCCGAAGGCCCGTGAGGTCCCCGTGCGGCGTGTGCACGACCTCCCGTTTGTACCAGCGGTTGGCGGCCGCGTCGAAGTACCGGCTCTCCTCCCGCTCCACGGTCCATTCGGTCCTGTAGCCGAGGCTGCCGTACGTGAACCAGCCGTCCATGCCGTAACGGCGCACCGCGTCGAGATACGCCTTCCAGCGCGGGGGATCGTCGTCGAGGTAGATGTCCCAGAAGGGCTTGCCCGTGAGGCGGCAGGGGACCATGTTCGAGATGTCCGGTGCGGCGGGTACGCGGTCCGGCCGGCCGCCGCGCAGCGCGGTCATCATGCGTTCCCGCGGCGTCATGGAATCGTGCATCGTGTAGACCTTATAGCACGGGCGGCGGGGGGCCGGGAAGGATTCCCGGCCCCCGTCCCGCGCCGTCATTTCTGGTAGATCTTCAGGTATTCGTCCTCGGCGTCCTTGACCGCCGGGAAGTAGACCTCGTTCAGGTACTTCACGAGGACGTCCTCGCCGACCTTTCCGGCGACGAACTCGATCTCCGTCTGGCGGAGCTTCTTGTAGACGTCGGGGCTCTGGGTCGGGAAGTTCACGAGCTTCGTGGCCTTCAGGGTGGGCACTTCCCTGTAGGCGGCCTTCAGCCCAATGCAGTAGGCCTGGTCGGCCGCGAACTTGGCGAACAGCTCGGGCGTGTCGGCCCCTTCGATGATTGGGGAGTAGCCGCCGATGGTGAAGCCCAGGGTCATGTAGGTGCTGGTGTGCATCTTGTAGGTCTTCAGCTGGTCCGCGGTGCGGACGATGAGCTTCTTCGCGGCGTCATAGGAGGTGTAGTCCGTTCCCTCCATGCCGCTCATCAGGAGCATGACCCCTTCGGGCGAGTAGCCGTAGTCCAGGAACTTGAGGATGCCGGCGAGGCGCGGCTTGGAGCTCTCCGGGATCATCCAGCCGCCCCAGATGGAGGGCCCGATGTCGTAGGAGTGCTCGCCCTTGGCATTGGCCAGCACGGGGGCGAACGAGAAACGCTCCGCGGAGTCCTTCACGCCCCGCTGGTTGACCGCGTTGACCACGTTGATCAGGCCGCCGTAGGTGATGCCGACGCGGTTCTGTTCCCTCTTGGTCCAGCAGTCGTAGCCCTTGTTCTGGAAGGACTCGGGATCCACGAGCCCGGCCGTATAGATCTCGCGCAGGAATCGCAGGTAGGGCAGGTAGTTCTGCTTCTTCTCGAAGATCCTGTACGTTCCGTCCACGTCCGGGGCCGGGGGCTTGGAGAGGCTGAAGGCGGCCTCCAGCCAGATCTCGTTCCACAGGTCCTCGCGGCCGGCCAGGGACACGCCGTAGGTGTCCGCTTTGCCGTTGCCGTCCGGGTCCCTGGTGGTGAACGCCTTCATGACCTCGACCAGCTGCTCCTTGGTCTCCGGCTTCTTGAGGCCGAGCTTGTCCAGCCACTGCTGGTTGACGATGTAGCCCCAGATGGACACCGAGGGATTGGGACGCGGGATGATCTGGATCTTGCCCGAGGTGACGGAGCGGACCGAGTCCCAGTAGACCGCGGTGAGTTCCTTGTTGATGTTGGGGTACTTCGCGGCGTCCGTCACGATCCCGTCGAGGCCCGTGAGGATGCCGTCCTTCACCCACTGCTCGTAGCGGAAGTCCGCGCCGCCCCAGTTGTAGATCAGGTCCGGCAGGTCGCTGGTGGCCATGAGCAGCTGCAGCTTCTCCACGTAGTTGTTGATGGGGGGCGCCTCGTAGACGATCTTCGTATTCGTCTTCTTCTCCAGCTGCGCCAGGATCGGGTTGTTCTCGAGGTTGACGTCCACGTTCACCCGGTTGAAGATCCGGACGGTAAGCGGCTTGTCGGCCGCCGCGCCCTTCTTCTCCGCGCCTCCTCCCGCGCTCAGCGGCAGGACCGCGAGCAGGAGCAGCGCGGCCAGGGCGGCCAGGAACACTGTTCTCCGTTTCATCCTTTCCCTCCTATTGGTACTCTATGCGCTCTCGGCGTCCCAAGGGGACGCCTTGGATGCCAGCTCAGGCCTTCACGGAACCGACCAGGAGGCCCTTCATGAAGTACTTCTGCACCAGCGGATACACGGCGAGGATCGGCAGGATCGAGACGACGATCATGGCCATCTTCAGGTTGAACGGCGTGGCCATCGTGTCCTGCATGTACTGGGTCGAAGTGTTGAAGACCGCGCCGATGCCTTCCTCCACCACAAGCTCCCGCAGGACCAGCATGAGGGGCCACAGGCTCCGGCGGCTGATGTAGACGATGGCATTGAAGTAGCTGTTCCAATGTCCCACGGCGTGGAAGAGGGTGAACGTCGCGATGGCGGGCAGGGACAGGGGCGCGATGATGCGGGCGAGGATGGTGAACTCGTGGGCGCCGTCGATGGAGGCCGACTCCTCGATGTCCTTGGGGATGGCCGCCACGAAGTTCTTCATCAAGATCAGGTTGAAGGCGCTGACGGCGCCCGGGAAGATCAGGGCCCAGGGGGTGTCCTGCATCCTCAGGCTGCGGATCAGGTAGTAATTGGGGATCAGGCCTCCGTTGAAGAACATGGTGAAGGCGATCATGAGGAGCACGAAATTCCTGCCCTTCAGGTCCTTCTTGGACAACGGGTAGGCGGTGAGGAGGAGCAGGAAGACGTTCAGCGTGGTCCCGATCACCGTGACGAAGGCGGTCATCCTGTATCCGGACCATACCATGGGAAAGGCGAGGATGCGGCTGTAGGCGTCCAGCGTGACCCTCATCGGAATGAGGCTCATCGGGTTTTTCAGGTAATCCTCGTACGGCATGACGGAATAGGAGATCACGTAGAGGAAAGGGAACAGGCAGATCACGGCGAAGAGGGTCATCACGAGGTAGCTGATCCCCGAGACCGCCAGGTCGTCGAGCTTTTTCATGGGTTTTTTCATTCCACCCTCACCAGATGCTTTCCTGGCCCATCGCCGCGGCCGCCCGGTTGGCGGCCAGGAGGAGGAGGAAGCCGATGCTCGAGGTGAACAGGCCCACGGTGGTGCCGAAGGAGAACCGCCCCCCCACCAGGCCGATGCGGTAGGTGTAGGTCTCGAAGACCTCCGAGTAGGACAGGTTCGAGGCGTTCTGCAGGATGAAGATCTGCTCGAAGCCATTGTTCATGATCTGGCCGATCCTGAGGATCAGCATGATGACGATCACGGAGGCGATGGAGGGCAGCGTGATGAAGCGGATCATCTGCATCCGGCGGGCGCCGTCGATGGTCGCCGCGTCGTAGAGCTCCGGGTTGATTCCCGCGATCGCGGCGATGTAGATGATGGAGCCCCAGCCGGCGTTCTTCCAGATGTCAGAGAGCACCACGATCGGCTTGAAGTACTTCCTCTCGGCCAGGAAGAACACGGGCTTCCCTCCCAGGGACTTGATGAAATCGTTGAAAACCCCCCAGGAAGGGGAGAGGAACATCACCAGGATCCCGCCGATGACCACCCAGGAGATGAAGTAGGGGAAATAGATGATCGTCTGGGTGATCTTCTGGTAGGTCCGGCCGCGCATTTCGTTGAGCAGCAGGGCGAACAGGATGGGGAAGGGGAAGCCGATGGCGAGGCGCAGCAGGCTGATCGACAGGGAGTTGACGAAGACCTCCCAGAAGTCGCCCAGGCCGAACATGTACCGGAAGTTCTCCATCCCGATCCAGGGGCTGCCCACGATGCCCTTGGAGAAGTTGAAGTCCTTGAACGCGATGATGACCCCGTAGATGGGGATATAATGGAAGACGACGAAGTAGGCGACCGCCGGCACGAGCATGAGGTAGAGGAACCGCTTCTTGTGCGCGTAGGCCACGGCGGAGGCCGCGTCGTGACGCAGGCGCGCCTGCCACGGGGCCGAGGAGGACGGGCGCCCGCGAAGGGAGCCCGGACGGTGGGATTTTACTGTACGGGGAAGCGACTGCACCGGCCCATCCTATTCCCGCGCCGGGGCGCGGGCAAGCTACGGATGTAGCCGTCGCGCCGTGAAAAAAGGAGTATGTCCGTACCCGGTTTGTCCTCGGTTCCCGGACTTCAGTAGCCGAGCTTTTCCAGGATCCGGGCGATGCGGATCCTGTTGTTCTCCCCGAGCTTCGCGTAGATGGAGCTCACGTAGTTGCGCGCGGTCTGCTCCGTGACCCCCAGGTGCTCCGCGATCTGCTTGTTGTCGAAGGCCTGCACGAGGAGGTGCAGCGCCTCCCGCTCCCGCCGCGTCAGGTCCTCGAGCCTCTCGGCGAAGCGGTCCATCTCCGATTCCTCCACGGAGACGTGCCGCACGAGGGACCCGGCCACCGACGGATCGATCTGGAGGGTCCCGTCGCATACGGCGCGCAGCGAGCTGATGATCTCTATGGGCGGGCGGCTTTTCAGGAGGTAGCCGACGGCGCCCACCTGGAGCGCCGCCTGCACGTATTCGTCGTCGCCGAACGTGGTGAACATGACGATCTTCGCCTCGGGGTGGTTGCCATGGATGATCCGCGTCGCTTCGACGCCGTCCATTCCCGGCATCCGTACGTCCATCAGCACGACGTCGGGGCGGTGCTCCTCGTAGAGCCGGACGGCTTCCGCGCCGTCCAGGCCCGTGGCGACCACCCGGATGTCCGCCGCCCTGGATTCCAGGACGAACTTGATCCCCTCCACAACGATCCTCTGGTCGTCCACGAGGATCAGGCGGATGGCGGGACGCTCTTCCCCGGTCTCCCTCATCCGCCCTCCGTCTCCGGGAGGACGGGAAGGAAGGCCCGCACGGCGAATCCGCCCTCCATGTTGCCGAAACGGACGGTGCCGCCGAGCTTCTCGATGCGTTCCCTCATGCCGGACAGGCCGATGCCCTCCTTCACCTCGTCGGCGCCCGTCCCGTTGTCCCAGATCTCCACATGGAGGAAGCCGTCGTCGATGCCCATCAGGATCCGGATGGCGGTGGACCGGCCGTGCCGCAGCGAATTGATCATGCTCTCCTGGATGAGGTGCTGCAGCGCGTAGTCCACCTCGCGGCCGAAGGACCAGGGCAGGTTGCCGTATTCCAGGCGCACCGGGATCGAGGTCGAGGAGCGGAAGATCTCCACCACCCGCGCGATGGCCGCGAGGCCCTTGGGGATCCCGTCGGGGCTGTCCCGGAACCGGTAGAGGATCTTGCGGATCTCCCGCAGGCCTTCCTCCGCGTTCGTCCGGGCCATGGTGATCATGCGGCTCACGCCCAGGGGGTCCGTGCGCATCATGTCCGTGGCCGCCTCCATGAGCACGATGTTGTTTGTGAGCGCGTAGCCGACGATGTCGTGGATGTCATTGGTGATGCGGCGCCGTTCCTTCTCCGTGGATTCCGCGCCGACGCGCAGGAGGCAGTCCTGGTAGTCCCGCGTGGCCCGATTCAGTTTCAACAGGGCGTCCTCGATTCGGGTGGAGTACTCCTGCGTGTCGATCAGCGATTCCCTGTAGCGGCTCATCAGGCTGGCCGAGGCCGCGAGGGCGCCGTCGGGAAGCAGGGCCAGGGGAAAGCCGCGTCCCGCGGGGACCAGCTGGTCCGTCAGGGCCAACGCGACGACGGTGAAGAGGCCCGCGGCCAGGTTCCACGGGTAGTCCTCGTAGATGCCGAGGTCCAGGACGAGGCTGCCCGTGAGGAGGCAGTCCAGGACGGGCCGGGGCGCCAGATAATCCCGAAGGACGGCCAGGAGCAGGAGCTTCAGGAACGCGGAGACGCGGTAGGACAGGGCCCTGCGGCAGAAGAAATCGAAGAAATGGCCCGCCAGAAGGGCGAGGAGGATCCCCCCGATCATGCAGGCGAGGACCGTGTCCCGCGGCCCGACTTCCCGCACCAGGAAGACGGCGGCGATGCAGTGGATGGCCGCGGCGTACGCCAGGACCGTGATCTTCAGGTAGTTCGGTTTCTGCCTCATCTGTGCGCGACCGGGCCGATTCTATCTTGCGTTCCGGCGGATGGAAAGGGGGGGCCGTCCTCCGCGCTTGACCGCGCCGGGGAGCGGGGGGTACAGTGGTCCGGTCGGGACGGGTGCGGCAGGGGAGGCGTCCATCCCGCCGTTCTGCGGGAATCGGGAGAAGATGAAACAGCTTGTCGTCTTGGGGCTGCTCTGCATGGCGTTCTGCGCCTGCGCCACCGTCGAGCCTTCGCGCGAGGTGATCGTCCTGGAGACCCCCGGGAAACGGCGCGAGGCGCCCCCCCGGGAGACGGCCCGGATCCCCACGCCCGTCGCGCCCCGATCCGCCGATTCCGGGATCCCGGCCGACACCTCCGATTCCATCCTCGCCGTCGTCGACCACATGACGCTTCGGGAGAAGATCGCCCAGCACTTCATCGTCTGGATCCCGCGCGACGCCGGGGCGGATGCCGTCCGGGCCGTCAAGGCCCTGCAACCGGGCGGCTACATCCTGTATCCCTGGAACTACAAGACCATCGCCGACGTGCGGGCCCTGACGGCCGAACTCTCGGCCGTCGACGACGGGATCCCCGCCACCGTCGACGTCAGGCCCTTCCTCTGCGTCGACCAGGAAGGCGGCCGCGTCGCCGCGTTCCGCTTCCCGGAGTTCCCGGCTCCGCCCTCCGCCTTCCTCCTCGGGTCCCTCGGCAGCGAGGCGCTCGTCGAGGAGGCCGCCTACTCCACGGCCCTCGAGCTGGCCTACCTCGGGATCAACATGAACCTGGCCCCCGTGGCGGACCTGTACTCCAGGCCCGATGAGACGATCATCGGGGACAGGTCCTTCGGTCCGGACCCCGAGGCCACGGCCCGTCTGGTGGCCGCCGCCGTGCGCGGCCTCAACCGCGGCGGGATCATCCCGACTTTGAAGCATTTCCCCGGCCACGGCATGACCACCGTGGATTCCCACGGCGACCTGCCGGTCGTCGCATGGGACCTCAAGGACCTCCGCCGCAGCGAGCTGGTCCCGTTCGTGGCGGGACTCGACGCGGGGGCGCCCGTGGTCATGACGGCCCATATCCTGTACCCCGCCATCGACAGGGAGCGCCCCGCCACCCTGTCGGCGACCATCCTGAAGGGCCTGCTGCGGCGGGAACTCGGCTTCGACGGGATCATCCTGACGGACGGCTTCGAGATGGGGGCGATCACCAAGAACTACGGCAAGGGGGAGGCGGTGGCCGCGGCGTTGGAGGCCGGCATCACCCTCGTGCTGCTGTACAGCCGCTACGATCCCGCGGAGATGATCGACATCGTGGAGGGCCTCGTGCGGGACGGAAAGCTTTCCGTGGAGACGATCGACAGGAACCTCGTGCGGATCCTGCGGGTCAAGAAGCAGTACGGACTGCTGAACGGGATGTGACCGGCCGGTCCCCCCCTCATCCGCCCCCGGAGGAGGGCTGCGGTACCTTGGCCCCGAAACCCCCCGCCGGATTGCGCAGCAGGCCCGCGAGGAGCGCGGCCCGGAAGCCGAAGGAGCGGAAGCGGGAAGGCTTCGTCACCGCCAGCGGCCGCACTGCGGCGGACGCGAACTCCGCCGCGGTCCCCTCGCCCGGTTCCGGCTTCACCTGCCGCATCGTCATTCCTGCTTCCTTGTAGCGCATGAGCACGTGGGCCAGGTCGTCCTTCACCTCCCCGGCGTACAGGACCACCGTCGTGATCCCGGAGGCCGCCAGGCGCCGCGCCGACGGGAAATCCTGGGGGAAGGTGACCCAGCGGTTGTCGAACCGTCCCGGGTTGGCCTTTGTCCTGTCCGGCCTTCTCCATGCGTCCAGCAGGAACGCCGGAGGCGCGTCGGGACCCAGGGCGAGCCCCCGCAGCACCTCCGCGCCGGATGCCAGGTGCGCCGCCAGGATGGACACGTCCACCACCGCGTAAGCGGCCGCGCAGCCGTTGAAGAGGGGAACGGGCTGGAAGCCCGCCTTGGCGAGGGCCAGGCCGGCCAGCACCGCGTCCCCGTCCGGCACGTCGACGATGACGGCCGTGTCGCCTCGCAGGTCCCGCGCCCAGGGGAGGCCCGGAAGCGCGGGCAGCGGCGGGGGCGACGAGGGCCACCCGTTGAACGTGGCGAAGACGGCCGGCTTGGCCCATGCCGACCAGGGAGAGGCCTGGTTGGCCCACGCCCAATACAACTCCTCGCCCGCTGCGCTCATGCGTCCCTCCCCGCCGTGAGGACCGGAGCGTCCTCGGCGTATTGATCGATGCGCGGCCTGGATGCCACGCGCGCGTAGAATCCCGCCGCCTTCCCGTCCACCGTGTAGACTCCCACGCACAGATGCCTGTCCCCGCCCCCGGTGGGCACGGGGCGGCTCCGGAACCGCCTCTGCGCCACCCATTGCCGCGGGTGGCGCCGCGCGTTGCGGCGGATGCCCTTCCATTCCTTGGGGGAGAGCACTTCCCGGATGCCGATGTCCTCCCCCACGCGTCCCAACGCCGGCTTCAGCACCCAGTTGCCGTCGCGCTGCCAGTCGGCGCGGCGCGGGTCCACGGTCTCGGGAAGCAGCGCGCGCCATGCCGGCACCGGGACGCCCAGGCGGTCCCACAGGAGCGGCGCCCGCTTGGACTGGGTGAGGAGGACGAGGGGATGGTTGCAGGCCGGAGGCCCCGGCTGGAAGTAGTCGCGCCATCCGGCGGGAAGGTTGGGAAGCCACTCCGCGGGGAAGAAGCGGAACACGCCGTGCACCGGGCCTTCCTGGCCGCCCGCGACGCATTCCCACCTCCCGCCGCGGCGCCTGAGGTGGTCCGGCGCGGCCATCAGGGGCCGAAGGCCCGCCTCGAGGCAGGCGCGCGCGATGAACTCCATGACCTGCCTGTCGTCGGAGTAGGCCGTGCAATGCACCAGGGCGATCCTGGATCCCGCGGGGAGTCGTGCGGCGAAGGCGCGTGCCACGGCGGCGGCCGGATCCGGCCCCGCGGGTACCGTCCCCGGAAGGAGGGCCGCGGCGAGGCGCGGCAGCACCGCCGCTTCCCCGAAGCCGCCCGGCACGTCGCTGTTCACCTCGGACACGGCCCATCCGTCCGCCGTGGGATGGAAGTCGAAGCGCATCAGGCGGACCTGTTCGGGCAGGCGGCCGTCGGTCCGGCGCAGGGCGCCCCGCAGGGCGCCGCGGAGCGCGCGGTTCAACCCGAGTTCCCGGTGCAGGTCCGGCCGCCGGAGGATGGCCTCGTCCAGCGCCGCCGTCTCCGCGGCGAGGCGCTCCGCGTCGGAGGCCAGGCGCTCCGCCGCGCCGGGGGAGAGCACCACCGCGTGGCCGCACAGCGCGTTGACGTCCCCGATCTGTGGGTCCCACTTGCAGGCTTCGAAGATGGCCTTCCTCCGGTAGGCGGGATACGCTTCCGGGGGAAGACGTTCCAGGCGGATCTCTTCCATTCCTTACGGCTTCTCCAGGGGCGGCAGGCCGTAGAGGGGATTCTCCATGCTCGCCGCAAGACGGTAGACGGCGAACGCGGCGGCCGCGACATACGCGACCGACAGGATCACGGATACGGCGGCCCATGGGTTCCCGTCGGTGAGTGGACGGCGCGAGCGCAGCCATTCGAGGGGCAGGGCCACGGCGGCCAGGATCAACGCCGGCCAGGCGTCCTTGGCGAAATCCACGACCGTGGGAAGGAAGCCGAACCAGTCCCCGGCGGCCGCATTGCCGCAGATCAGGCCCGTCGCCAGGAGAAAGGCCCCCATGCGGAGCCCCGCCCATGCGTCCCGTTCCACAGTGACGGCGTCCGAGACGTGCGCCACGCGCTCCAGGACGGCCCAGAGACCCATCCAGAACGCCGTGGCGAGGCCCGAGGCGAAGGCCACGCACCACCAGCCCGGTCCGTCTCCGATGTTGCCGCCGGAGAAGCAGGCGGCCCCGCCGAGGAGGATCCCGGCCGTCATGAGGATGGCCGCCGGATTGCGCCGTTCCATGGCGTCCAGCGCGGGGGACACGCCCAGGACACGTTCCGACAATTCGAGGATCCACACGAGCCAGGCCGCGCCGAAGACCGCATAATATGCCAGGTAGAATGCGTCGGACCGCACGTCCGCCGACGCGAAGCGCCGCAGCACGCAGAAGAGGCAGCCCAATGCACCGAGCGGGAGGAGGGCGAGGACCGGCTTGAGGTACGGCGGCATCCGGAATCCGGACAGCCTGCCCAGGCGTTTGTACCAGCGGTACCAGCCCTGGATGCCGAAGCCTGCCGTGACGAAAAGGACGATGGTCTCATCCGGGCTCATGGGCACCTCCCAGGGCTTCATGGTATCAGGGACGCCGCGGTTCCGGCAAGACCGAAGCGGACCGGGGCCATGCGTCCATCGCCCGGTCCCGGGATATCCCGTCCTTCTCGGCCGCGTCCCTTCACAGGCTCCATCCCACGGCCTTCCGCGCCGGAGGCTCCCAGCGTACCCTGTCCGCTCCCAGATAGGAGGCGAAGGACCGGAAGCAGTCCCGCAGGGCGGCCCTGAGGTCCGCCGTCCGCGGGACGCCTTCCTCCCACCACCAGCGCTTCACCGCGGGCTCCCCCGTCCCTCCGTCCCTTCCGGGCTCGAAGCGGGCCACGAACCGGTCCCCGTACAGCACGGGAAGCACGTAGTAGCCGTACCGGCGCTCCGGCACCGGCTTGTAGACCTCCCAGACGTAGTCGAATCCGAACAGGGCGCGCACGAGGCCCCGGTCCCAGAGCAGGTTGTCCAGGGGCGCGACGACGGAGGCCCGGGGTTCCGGCGTCTCCCGCGCGCGGCGCGCCGCCCCGGCCGGGGCGTACAGCGGCAGTCCGATGCCTTCCACGCGGAGCTCCTCCGCCTCGCCCCGTTCCACGAGGCGGGGGAGGATGGCCTTCCTTTCCCCGCTTTTCACGCCGGGGATCTCCAGCCAGGCCTCGCTGGAACGCGCCCACAGGAGGCCGACGCTCCCGAGGCGGCGCAGGACGAAGCGTTCCCGGAAGTCCCCATCCGGACCGTTCGGATCCGGGGCGTCCAGGAAACGGGCCGGGATGTGCCTCTCGGCCAGGTCGTAGAACTTGCGCGTGTGGACCCTGTGGTGGATCACCAGGTCCCCCTGCCAGTACAGGCCCTCCAGGGCGGCGCGCGCGATGCGGGCCGGGCCCCAGGGCCACCGGACCCTGCCGTCGCCTTCGATGTCGATGGAGGACAGGGGGCCGCGCTCCCCGATGGCGCGCAGGACCTGCGGGAACATCCGGGAGGGCCCGTCCTTCCCGGCCAGGCGCGCGCGGAAGGCCTCCCGCCTGCGGCGGAAGAAGGGCCAGTCCTCCACGGGCCAGATGCCCATCTGTTTGTCCCAGTAGTCCACCAGGAGGCGCCTGCGGTACAGGAGGGCCTCCAGGAATTCAGGCCGGAAGTCCGCCACGCGCGACTGGAGCACGAGCTCCGGATTGTGGCCCACGATGTCCAGGGGATCGTACTGGACGGCGCGTACGCGGCGCAGGAAACGCAGGACCCCCGCCTCCCCCCCGAGGGACCGGGGAGGCCAGAGGCCCTGGTAGGCCAGGAGGATGCGCCTGGCCCCTTGCCGGCTCAGGGCGCGGGGGCGGGCCACGCTACGGTTCCAGCCGGTCCAGGTCCCGCGGGAACAGGCTGCACGACTTGATGTTGTCCACGCCGCAGAGGCGCGCGGTGAAGCGCTCCAGGCCGAAGCCGAGGCCGCCGTGCGGCGGCATGCCGTAGCGGAAGCACTGGAGATAGGACTCGAACGGCGCGGGATCCATGCCCCGGGAGCGCATCTTGGCCTCGTAGTCGGCCGCCCTGTGCATCCGCTGTCCGCCGGTCGTGATCTCCATGCCGCGGAACAGGCAGTCGAAGGAAAGGGTCAGTTCGGGGCGGTCGGGATCGTCCATGGCGTAGAACGGGCGCTTGGAGCTGGGGTAGTGCGTCACGAACACGAACTCGGAGCCCCAGGCCTCCGCGGCGTGTTTGCAGACCAGCGCCTCCTCCTCCGGCGCCAGGTCCGGCTCCCCGCGGCAATCGGTGCCCGATTCCCTGTAGACGATCTCGTGGACCTCGGAGAGTTCCAGGAGCACCAGGTCGTCCAGCTTGGGAAGCTTCACGTCCAGGAGCGACAGCTCATTGGCGCACGAGGAGGGAAGCCGGGAGAGGATCGACCGGAGGAAGAAGGCCTCCGTCCGGATGATCTCCAGCCAGCTTTCCTCGAGCTGCATCTCCAGGTCCATGGAGATGTACTCGTTTACGTGGCGGGACGTGTTGTGCTTCTCCGCGCGGAAGACGGGGGCCTGCTCGAAGACGCGGCCGAAGACGCCGACCATCATCTGTTTGTAGAACTGGGGCGACTGCGCGAGGTAGGCGGGCCTGCCGAAGTAGTCCAGGGCGAAGACGTTGGCGCCCCCCTCCGCGCCCGTGAAGACCAGCTTGGGGGAGCAGATGCGCGTGAAGCCCGCCTCCGTCAGGGACTCGGCGAAGCCGTGGAAGATCTCCGACTGGATGCGGAACAGCGCCCGCTCCCTGGGATGGCGCAGGGTGAGCGGCCGCAGGTCGAAGATGGTGTGCATGGCGGCGGCCAGCTCCTTCTTCGTGGTGTCCACGGGAAGCGGATGGACGGACGGGGCGGAGACCACCTCCACGGCGGAGGCCTGGAGCTCCACGTTCCCCGGGTGGAGCGCCTTGTCCTTCAGCTTGGCCGCGGCCAGCTTGCCCTTCACCCGCACCGTCATTTCCGGCTGCAGGGTGTCGATGAGGCCGCCCAGGGCATCCCGGCTCACCACGACCTGCAGCAGGTAGTTGGGAAGCCGCAGGATCAGGAATCCGCCCCATGCGAGAGGCCGGACGTTCTGGATCTGGCCCGTAAATTGCGCCTCGGCCCCGACGTGCGCGTCGAAGTCGAAGAAGGAGGAGATTTCAGTCTTCAATGGAAGTCGCTGCATGGCACCCTTTCTCTCACGAGGAAGCGTACTTGTACAAGCGCCAGGAATTGACGGCGGGCAGGTCCACCACGACGCCGCGTCCCCCGCCGCAGTCCGCCTCCACCGCGGGGCTCTTGTCGCTCAGGCTCTCAAGGCTCACGTGACGGCCATCGAGGAACTTCAGCCCGAACTCGAAGCTTTCCTTCGGGGCGTACTCCCTGTAGACGGCCAGATAGCCGCTTCCGCTCTGCGGGTCGTGGGACTGGAAGCCGGTCCAGGACCGTCCGCTGGGCCTCTCCCCCACCGGGAAGACGTGGCCGGAGAAGATCCCGTCCCTGTGCGCCTTGTGCAGGTCGAGCACCGTGCGGAACCGCGCCAGCGTCTTCCTGGAGGCCTGCGACGGGGCGAACCAGGCCAGGGGGCTCGCGCAGAGCGCGATGGCCGCCACGTACTCGTGCGAGTAGTTGTGCGGCGCCAGTTCGTCCTTCGCGTCGTAGGACGAAGCGCCCTTGTCGATGTTGAGGAACTCGATCTGCAGCCTCCGGGACGGCACGAAGCGGGAGAGGTCCCAGAGGTTCTTGAGGGTGAGCCAGGGGTAGTAGGTGGGCGCCTGTTTCAGGCAGTAGCGGTTCTCCAGGAAGATGTTCCCGTACTCCTGGAACATGAAGTAGCCCGGCCGGGGACCCGCCGTGGAATCCAGGTTGAAGGCCACGGCTCCCCGGCTGGCCTCCCTGACGCCGCGCAGCAGCGCCTCGAGGTTGTCCTCGCACTCCTTGGTGCGCAGGTTCATGCCGTCGATCTTGAATCGGCGGATGCCGTGCCTCTTCCAGAGGCCGAGGAGCACTTCCGACTGTTCCGTGTGGTCCCTGTAGAGGCGGGCGAAGGAGGGGCAGAACCAGAGGGCGAACTCGACCCCCAGCTTCCGCGCCTCCGCCACGGCGGGGCCGAATCCCCGCGGGAAGAGGGCGGGGTTGATCTCCCAGAAGGATTTGTCCGTGAAGACATTGCCGAGGATGTCCATGAAGGTGCCGCTCTCCCACCTGTCGTCCAACTGGTAGTGGGTGGCGCCGAGGTCCGCGGCGGCGGAGAGCTCCTCCAGGACGAACTTTTCCCCGATCAGCTCGGGGAGGTTGCCCTCCCCGGACGGGTTCACCATGACCATGCGGTCCCGGAGCGGATCCTCGGCCGCGCGGGCTTCCTGGAACCGCTTCAGCTCGAGGAGGCCCTCGTCCTCCCCGCCCTGGAACACGCCTACGACGGATCCGTAGGACCTGCGGGCTTCGTGGTAGGGGATCTCCTCGGGCCGGAACCCCCAGCCCAGGACCTCCGTGCGCTCCTCCCCGACGTGGAAGTTGCCCTCGACCTCGGGCCGCTGGTCGCGGAAGCAGGGCGCCTCCTTGAGCACGAACAGGCCGTGCCCTTCCGGGCCGCGGTACAGCAGCAGGTTCCCCTTCTCGAAGCCCCGGGGGGCGGGATGCTCCTCCACGAACGTGTTGGTTTCGTCCGACCGCGTGAAGAACTCCCAGGCGGAGAGCGTCCCCTCGGCCGCCGGGATGCTGAATCCGTCCAGGACGTTGCGGCGCAGCATCGGGCGGTAGAAGTCCCCCGCGGGGACGCAGCCGGAGACCACCTCGAGGAACGAGCGCACGGCGGCGGCGCCTTCGTAGACCACGAAGTGGCGCTGCAGTGTCAGCTTGTGGCGCGTGTTGACCAGGGTGAAGACGGCCTCCAGGTGGGGGGCCGAGTACATGGATTCCTCGACCTCGCGCGCGACGGCGTCCACGAGTTCCAGCGCGAGGGGCGGCTCCCCGGGATCCGCCCCTCGCAGGGCGCCGGTGAGGCCCTCGTAGTAGACCTCGGGCCGCTCACCGCGCTTCTGCGGCCAGACCCTGCCGCCGCGGCGGTCCGTGATGGAGACCGTGGCAAGGTCGCCGTCCCCGTAGCGGAAGGCCCTCTCGATGAAATCGTTGCCGACCGCGAAGTCGGCCCCGTCCTGGCGGAAGTAGCAGTCCATGCGGTCCTCCCCCCCGTCCCGCAAAAGGCTTATGGGGCATCTTGAAGCACCGCCGATGGGCTGTCAAGCGATCTGCCGGCCGTTATTTCTTGAAGATCCCCCGGATGGTCTCGATCACGTCGGAAGGAAGCACGACGAGCTTCGCATTGGGGGATTCGGAGAGCTTCATCAGGCCCTTCACGTATTCCTGGCCGAGGAGGTAGATCAGCGGGTCCCCGCCGCTGGATTTCAGGGCGCCGGAAACCATCTCCAGCGCGTTGGCCTCCGCCCGGGCCAGGCGTTCCCGCGCCTCGCCGTCCCTTTCCGCGGATTCCTTGCGGGCCTCCGCGGTGAGGATCGCCGCGCGTTTGAGTCCCTCCGCCTCGCGCTCCGCGGCCTCCTTCTTGGCCTCGGCCTCCAGGATGCGGGCCCGTTTCTCCCGTTCCGCCTTCATCTGCAGGGTCATGGCGGACACGAGGTCCTCCGGAGGCTGGATGTCCTTGATCTCCACGCGCGTGATCTTTGTGCCCCACGCGTCGGTGGCCTCGTCGAGGACGATGAGGAGCTCCGAGTTGATCTTTTCGCGGGAGGAGAGGGATTCGTCCAGCGTCATGCGGCCCATGATGGAGCGCAGCGTGGTCTGGGCGATGTTCTGGATGGCCATCTGGAGGTTCTGGATGCCGTAATAGGATTTATACGGATCCATGATCTTGTAGTAGACGATGCCGTCCACCTGCAGGTTGGCGTTGTCCTTGGTGATGATCCCCTGTTTCGGCATGTCGAGGACCATCTCCCGGATGTCCACCTTCCGTGACACCCGGGAGAACAGGGGGTTGATGATGTTCAGGCCGGGGTTCAGCGTGGAGGAGTACTTGCCGAACTTCTCCACGATCCAGTTCTCGGCCTGCGGCACGATGCGCACGCCCTTGAGGATCAGCAGCAGCACGACCAACGCGATGGCGGCGATGAGGATCCACATGATGCGGTTCTCCTTTCACGGCTCCGGACGGCTGGCGCCCGTGCTTCCCTTCAGTCGGGCTTGCGTTCCACCGGGGCCACGAACACCCTCACCCCGCGCGCCTCCACCACCCGGATCGGCGCGCCTTCCTCCAGGACCGAGCCGGCCTCCGCCTGCCAGCGGCGGATCCCGTGGAAGGGCGCGAACAGCTCCACCTCGCCGGCGGCGGGAGGCGCGATCCTGCCCGTGACCCGGCCTTCCAGGCCGCTCAGCGTGGGATCCCGCGTCTTGTCCGCCGTGCGGCCTGGGAAGAAGCGCCGGAAGACGAACTGCCAGAGGAGGAGGAAGGCGAGCGAGGACAGGAAGAAGGACCCCCACTGAAGGAGGGCGGTCCCCGTGATCCCGAGCCAGGTAAGGAGGGCCACCAGGAGGCCGCCGACGCCGAACCAGAAGATCACGAAGCCGGGAGCCACGATCTCGGCCCCCATGAGGGCAATGCCGACGGCCAGCCAGACGAGCGGTGACAGGCTCATGCGGCCATCCTGCAGGACATGCCGCGGGGCTGTCAAGCGCTCCCGCCTTCAGTTCCTGTTCTTCAGGACCGTCAGGATCCGCATGTTCTCATGGGAGACCCGGGACATCCTTTCCACGACCTCCTTCAGTTCGGCGATGGAGCGGAGCATGTCCGCGTAGGAGTCCCTGGTATCGTGGGCGATCTTCCTCAGGCTGCCGATGGACGCGGTGATCTGCCTGCCGCCCACCGCCATCTCCTGGAGCGCGTTGATGATCTCCCCCATCGCATCCGTCACGTTCCCGATGCCCGAAATGACGGTCCGGATGGCTTCCCCGGTCTTGGTCGAGATGCCGGAGGTCTCACGGATGCGGCCGATGACGTCCTGGAGCGTCCTGGAGACGGAATGGGCATTGGTGCCCGATGTCTCGGCCAGGCGGCGGATTTCCCCGGCCACCACTGCGAATCCCTTGCCCGCATCCCCGGCGTGGGCCGCCTCGATGGCCGCGTTCATGGACAGGAGGTTGGTGTTGGACGCCACGGAGTTGATGACGTCGATGGCCTCCCCGATGCCCTGCACGGACATGGTGATCCCCCCGATGGCCTCGATGGTGGTTCCCATGTCGCGGTCCCCTTTCCTGGCCTGCGCCACCAGGCCTTCGATGGCCTCGCGGCGTTCCGCGGAGATCCGCGACGCATTGCCGATGGAGGCGATCATCTGTTCGATGGCCGCGGAGGATTCATCGATGGAGGTGGATTGGTCCAGGTTCTTCCGGTTCACCGCGTCCACCAGGCCGCTGACCTTGGATAGAAGGACGGAAACCTCGTCGACGGCGCCGTGCAGGCGACGGCTCAGCTCCTCGGCCGTCTTCTGTTCCGTCAGCCAGGAGGCGTACACGAAATGGTGGCAGTTTTCGGGCTTGTTCAGGCCGTTGTGGATGGCCAGGGTCATGGCCTCGCAACTGTTGTAGCCGCAGGAGGCGCAGTTGCGGAAGTCCGCCTTCTCCTTCTTTCCCATGAGGCCGTGGATGGCCTGGGCCTCCGCCTCTGTAGGTCTTTTCATGGCGCGCAGGGCGGCCGAGCGGTCGCGATACCCCCTGTCGTACAGCCCTTGTTTCCAATACCTCCGTATGGCCGCATCGAGCTTCCGCGGGTTGCCGTAGCGCGCGCGTTGGGCCCGTCCCCTCTCCTCCACGGGATGTTCCACCTCGTCCAGGGACGTCTCCGGGATCGCGGTCCCCGGTCCGCCATTGCAGCCCATCTCGCAGTTGAGGCAGTCCACCAGAAGGGGTTGCAGGCCCTTTCGGATCGCCTGCGGGAGCGCATCCAGATAGGGATAGATGGCGCGGGGGCCCTCGATCCGGCGCGTCCGCTCCGAGGCGCCCGGCATCTCGCGCTCCACGGTCCTCAGCAATCCTCCGGGGGTGGAGAACAGCACGGCGCGCTCCGGGGCTGGTCCATCGAACGGCGTTTCCGGATACCGCTTCAGTTCGATGCGGGAGTCCTCCAGGTGCTTCCTCAGGGATCGGAAGGTCACGTTGTAGTCCCCGAGGGCCGTATCGTCCAGTTCGCGTCTCTTGGCGATGCACGGGGAGAGCACCGCGATCCCGTGCCCCGCGTATTCGGGGAAGAACTCCCGGATCATCCGCACGGTATGCGCCATGGGACTGTGCGCCGGCGCCAGGTGGGCCAGGAGGTCAGGCCTGTAGAGCTCGATGTAGGTGACGATGGCGGGACAGGGCTGGGCGATGACGGTCTTGGGTGCCTTCCCCCTGATGTGTTCCAGGTAGGATTTCACTGTCAGTTCCGCCCCGAAACCCACGTCGAACACGGCGGAGACCCCGGCGGACTTGAGCCAGCCGTTGATCCGCAGGTACGTGGACGGGAAGCTGGCCGCCACGGCGGGTGCGGCGACGGCGACCAACTTCCCGCCGCGCTTCAGGGCCGCGAGGAACCCCTCCATGTCGTCGATGCCGGTGCGTGCGCCGTGGGTACAGGCCTTGATGCAGCTTCCGCAGCCGATGCACAGGCCATGGTTGATTGTCACCGTGTCCCCGCTGCCGTCGATGCAGTGCTTCACGGGGCAGACGGAGATGCACATATGGCAGTTGACGCATTTCGCTTCATCCACCCGGATCACGGGTCGCAGGGCGGATGATGCCTCCAGGGTCTTTTCGGACATTGGATTGATATATTATCCCGCCATCCCCATTTCGTCAACTTTTTGTTCGACGAAGCGGACGGGCTCCGTTCTTGACATCGGGGGATCAGGCCCGTATAAAAGGTCCACCGACAGGAGGCTGTCATGGCGGACGGAAGCGGCTTGGCGAAGGGCGGGACGGCGAAGCTCGTCGTCGAGGGCAGGGAGTACGAGCTGCCCGTCGTGCGCGGCAGCGAAGGGGAGAAGGCCGTCGACATCACCTCCCTGCGCAGGCTTTCCGGATACATCACCCTGGACCGCGGCTACGAGAACACCGGTTCCTGCCGGAGTTCCATCACCTTCATCGACGGGGAGAAGGGGGTCCTGCGCTACCGCGGGTATTCCATCGAGGAGCTGGCGGAGAAGTCCACCTTCACGGAGGTGGCCTATCTGCTGCTATTCGGGGAGCTTCCCACCCTGAAGCAGCTGGAGGAGTTCTCCACGTTCCTCAACGAGTCCTCCCTGATCCACGAGGACATGATGCACTTCTTCGTCGGCTTTCCCCGCGGGTCCCACCCCATGGGGATCCTCGCCACCACGGTGGCCTCCCTGTCCACGTTCTACCCGATCCCGGAGGTTCTGGACGAGCGCGCGGAGCGCCAGGTGCTGGCCAACCTGATTTCCATGGTGCGTACCATCGCCGCCATCTCCTACAAGAAATCCATCGGGGAGCCGATCGTCTATCCTTCCTACAAGCTGCGCTACGTGCCCAATTTTCTCAACATGATGTTCTCCTCCCCGGTGAAGGAGTTCCGCCTCGACGACGACATCGTGCGCGCCATCGACCTGTTCCTGATCCTGCATGCCGACCACGAGCAGAACTGCTCCACCTCCACGGTCCGCATGACCGGCTCCAGCCTGGCCAATGTCTATGCGGTCATCTCGGCGGGCATCTCCGCCCTCTGGGGCCCGCGCCACGGAGGCGCCAACCAGGCGGTCATCACGATGCTGCAGAGGATCCGCGACGAGGGCGGGGACGGCACGGAGTACGTGCGCCGCGCCAAGGACAAGAACACGCCGGACCGCCTGATGGGATTCGGCCACCGCGTGTACAAGAACTTCGACCCGAGGGCCCAGATCCTCAAGGCCCAGTGCCACAAGCTGCTCAAGAAGCCAGGCATGGACGACCCGCTGTTCGACATCGCCCTGCGCCTGGAGGAGATCGCCCTCAAGGACGACTATTTCCTCTCGCGCAACCTCTATCCCAACGTGGATTTCTACTCGGGGCTGATCCTGCGCGCCGCGGGCATCCCGTACGACATGTTCACCGTGCTGTTCGCCATCGGCCGCACGCCCGGCTGGCTGGCCCACTGGAGGGAGATGTTCCACGGGGAGGACTCCCGCATCGCGCGGCCCCGCCAGATCTACGTCGGCAGCACGCTGCGGCGCTACCTGGAGCGCTCCGAGCGCCGCTAGGCGGAACCCCCTACGCCAGGACTCCCGCCAGCAGCAGGGCCCCCACGATGACGGCCAGGCCGATGCGGTACCAGCCGAACGCCTCCAGGCCGCGGCGGTTCAGGTAGGAGACCATCCAGCGGACGGCGAGGAAGGCCGCGACCCCCGCCGTCACGATCCCGATCAGCGGACCCGTCCATCCGAACATCCGGATGATCTCCGGTCCCGCCTTCAGCCCCTCGTAGACCGTGCCCGCCCCGAGGGTGACCAGGCCCAGGAGGAAGCTGAACTCCACGGCCGCAGGCATGGAAAGGCCGATCAGGAGACCGCCCGTGATGGTCATCAGGCTGCGGCTGACGCCGGGCCAGAGGGCCACGCATTGCAGGAGGCCGATCGCCAGGGCGTGTTTCCACCCCATCCCGTCGATCCCGATCGATCGGCCGTCCGCTGCCTGGCGCCTTGCCCGTGCGGCCAGCGCCAGGATGAAGAAGCCGCCGACAAGCCAGGCCACCGTGACGGGCCACAGGCCGTAGAGGAACCGTTTCATCGGCTTCTCGAAGAGGAGGCCCGCGATGCCCGCGGGGAGGAAGGCCACGACCAGCCAGGCGAACAGCTTCAGCCCTTGGGGATCCCTTCCCACGAGGCCTTTCAGCATGGACAGGATCCGCTTTCGGGAGACGAGGAGCACGGCGAGGATGGCCCCTCCCTGGATGCAGATCGCATAGGCGTCCGCGGCGTCCTTCCCCGATCCCTCCGTGTCCATGCCCAGAGCGCGCTGCGCGAGGATCAGGTGGCCCGTGGAGCTCACCGGAAGGTATTCCGTGATCCCCTCGACGATCCCCAGAACGACGGCCTGGAGTGCGGAAAGGCGCGGCGCCGTGGCGAAGACCTCGGGCGTACCCTGCCTGAGGGTTCCGGTTGTTTCCGCCATCAGGGGGAGGGCGGCCGCGAGAAGGACGGGAAGGAGGCGGAGGATGCGTCTCATGGCCGGAGTGTGCTTGTCTGCGGACCGGCCGTCAAGACGGGATGCCCCCCAGGAACTCCGCGATCCTGGGAAACACGGTCCCGGGCTCCTCGGCGAAGAGCAGGTGCCCCAGGCCGGGATAGGTCGAGGTTTCCGCGCGGGAAAAACTTTCCCGTACGAACGCCGTGGCGCGCGCCGCCTCGAGGGTGGCGTCCCGGCCGCCGAAAAGGAAGAGCGCCGGAGTCTCCACCATGCCCTCGGACGGGGTGGAAACGGCTTCCGGAGGCCTGGAAAGCGCCACGCAGTGCAGCGGGAAGCGCAGGAGGTACTCCTCGGTCTCCGTGTCCATCCTGCCCGAGGGCGCGGCGATGCGGATCATCCGCCGGTAGGCGCCCCGGGTCTTCAGGATCGAGGCGAGGAGCGTGGGCAGGAGGAGCGTCGGCTTGGGCGCGAATCCTCCGGGTCCCGAGGAGACGCAGGCCACGGCCGCCGCACGGTCTCCCAGCGCGGCCAGGGCCGACAGGGCCAGGGTCCCTCCCACGGAGAATCCGACCAGGGCCGCCCGCTTCAGCGCGAGGCCTTCCATCACGGATCCGATCCAGGCGGCGGGGCTTTCCGGCCATTGGCCGTCGAACTCCCCTTTGCCGGGACCCCAGGGCGCGTCCAGGGCGAAGAGGCGGAAGCGCGGGGCCAGGTGGTGCGCGTAGGGCTGCCACATCATCGCGTTGGTCTGGCTGCCGTGCAGGAGGAGCACCGGCAGGCCCGACTCCGCGCCGCCCGCGGTCACGCGGGTCCTTCCCCCCGGGGTCGCAAGGTCGATCTGCCGGACGGGCTTGGGCCAGGCGGCGAGGCGCCTCTCGTAGATCTCCATCACGGCGGCCCTGGACGCGTCGGACTTGAAGGGGGAAAGGGACATCGGCGCACCTCCGCCGGGATGATAGAGGAAACGGAGACGGCTGGCCAGGGCGCGTTCCTCATGGTAGATTCGCGCGCAATGACAATCACCTTCAAACCCTATTTCGATTCCGATTTCCTCCGCATCCGCGACTTCCTTTCCCGCAATGCCCGGGAACCCGATGGAAGCGCGACGCGCAGGCCGTGGAACTGGTGGATCGACCGCTGGAACTTTACGCCGACGGTGAGCTGCGCGATGCACGGCACCAGCCACGAAAGCTGGGCCGCGGGCATCGGCATCTGGCGGGTGGACGGGGAGACCGCCGGCGTCGTGCTCCACGAAGGCGAGGGCCGGGGCGAGGCCTTCTTCGCCAGCGGCCCCGAGGAGCTGCCGCAGCCCGCGCTCAATGGGATGTTCGATTTCGTCGACCAACGCAGGGAAACGATCCATCTGCGCATCGATCCGCGCTTTCCCCTGAGGGAAACGATGGCCCGGACGCGGGGATACGTGCGCACCGAAACATCCGAGCCGCTCTCCTGGCTGGACGCGCGCCAGGCGCCATCCCCGCGTCTTCCTGACGGCTATCGCCTGGCCATGGGCCGCGACGTGCCTTTCACGGAAAAAGGGCTGCTGCACGCACGGGCGTTCGGCTACGCGGAAAAAACGGAGTCGCTGCCCGCCTCCGCGCGCGCGTTCGAGCGTTTGACGCTGGCCCCCGACTACCGCGCGGAGCTGGACCTGATCGCGCTGGACGCGGACGGCATCCCCGCCTCCATGGCGGGGTTCTGGTGGGACAGGCAGAACTCCTGGGGCATCCTGGAGCCCGTGGGCACCGCCAGGGCGCACCTGAGGCGCGGCCTGGCCCGGGCCCTCATCGGGGAGGGCATGAAGCGCCTGGCTTCGATGGCCGCGGAGGAAGGCGGGCGTTTCGACGGCCTGTGGGTGGGAAGCGAGCAGCCCTTCTACCTCGCCGTCGGCTTCCGGGTGGCGAACCGCTGGCCGATCTGGAGACGGGAGGCGTAGGGGCGCGTCAGGACGTCATGTCCCCGCGGGATGCCGAATCCTCCCCGCAACCCTTATGCCCGTCCGTCCCAGGGGCTTCCCGCGGTTCGGCGAAGTCAAAACTCGGCACTGAAATGAAAGAACTCGTCCGATCGTTTTTTCTTTTCCGCCGTATGCTTTCGTATGGCGTACGAGCTTTCCCGAAGGGCGGATTGCGTCGGAAACCACGGAGGAGAGAATGAATCGATCCCAATTGCGCTTGTTTTTTTCGGCGTCGATCGCGGTAGCCCTCGTCGGCTGCTCAGACCCGACGGCGGGTTCCAACGCGGAGCTTTCCGCCCTGACTGTGAGTTCGGGAACCCTGACTCCCGCGTTCGCCGCCTCGACGCTCGACTACGCGGTGAGCGTCGACAATTCCGTGACGAGCCTGACCGTGACGGGAACCGCCGCCGACTCGACCGCGACGGTGAGCGCGAATAACGGCGTCGCGCAAAGCCTCTCCGTCGGCTCGAACGCGGTCGCGATCACGGTGACCGCGCAGGACGGAACGACGACGAAGGCCTACACCGTGACGGCGACCCGCGCTGCCTCGACCGACACGCCGTCAGCCTTGACGTATACCGTTACCTTTTCCTGCGCCGAAGCGACGACCGCCGCGAGCCCGACTGCCCGAACGGTGACGACTCCCGCGACGACGATCGACGCCCTGCCGACCGCGCCCGCGCGGACCGGCTATGCCTTCACGGGCTGGTGGACCGCCGAAAACGGCGGCGGAACCGAGTTTACGACGACGACGGCGGTGACCGCGAGCCTGACCGTCTACGCGAATTGGACGGCGAATAGCCACACGATAACCTTCAATCCGAACGGCATGACGGCTGCCGCCTATACGCAGGCGATGAAGACCGACGAGACCGCGACCTTGACGAAGATGACCGGCGTTACCCCCAATGATTACTGCTTGGCGGGCTGGGCGACGACGGCTTCCGCGATTACCGCCGCATACGCGGACGGCGCGAGCTACACGATGGGAACTTCCGACGTGACGCTCTATGCCGTTTGGCTCGCGAGTTCGGCGAACTTTGACTATACGACGGCGGATGGCGCGGTTACGATAGACGGAGATACGACTTCATCGATCACGACGCTTGTCATCCCGAATTACATCGGGGGATACCCGGTGACGGCCATTGCATCTGAGGCGTTCTTCAACTGTTACTCCCTCACATCGGCGGTATTCCCCGCTTCGCTGCCTTACATTGGCGCTTCCGCATTCGGTTCCTGTACGGCGCTCACTTCGGTGATCATTCCCTCCTCGGTGACATCCCTCGAATCGTCAACTTTCCTGGAGTGTACGTCGCTGAATTCGGTAACGATTCCCGCTTCGGTGACATCCATTGGCTATGCCTGTTTCTGCAAATGTTATGCGCTTACCTCGGTGACGATTCCCTCTTCGGTGACGTCCATTGGTCAAACTGCTTTCGCCGCTTGTACTTCCCTGTCCTCGGTGTATATAAACGCCACGACTCCGCCGACAATCCTGACGAACGTGTTTACATACCACCCGACCGATTTCACGATCTACGTCCCGAAATCGACGGGCAGTACGGTCCTCGCCGCCTACAAAGCCGCGACGAACTGGAGCACCTGGGCGGATTATATCAAGGAACAGCCGTAGATCCGCTGGCGGACGCAGCGCTCCTCGGATGCCGGCTCCCCGCCCGCAGTCACGGCGTTCCGGTAGCCGCGGCTCGGGCGTCCCCATTGCCCCCCGGTCGCCTCCCGCGCAATCTCCAAAAGACGCGTTTCGTTCTCCGGCGTGGCACGGCGCCTCGTCGAGTTGCCTGATGCATTCCAGGAGCCGATATCGGGTTTCCACCGGGGCGCCACGGGATGGCGGTTGATGGAGAAGCTGACCAGCCGCATTCCGGCCACATTTTCCCGACTTTACGATTCCCTTTGGGCTGATGTTTCCTCGTGCGGGCCCGCGGCCGTCAATCCGCTACCCGGGCCCACCGGTGCAGAGGATTGCACTCCTACTCATGGAATCACCTTCAGATCCTTGAACCATCTCCCGTAGATGCCCGGATCCCGCGAGAGGAGACAGTCTGCATGCGGCAGGGCGTGCGCGGCGACGAGGAAGTCCGCAAGGAGATGTGTACGCTTCGCGAGCCTCGCGACGCAGGATGGGCAAGTCAGTCCGTCGCGTGCCCGGTTCGCAAGTACTCCGCCCAGCGCTTTCCGGCAACGGCAAGGGCGGCTTTTCCCGATTCCACCAGGCGGATTCCCGTATCAAGCAGGAAGGAGTCGAGGTCCGCCTTTTGCAGGAAGCCGGCCGCCAATTCCGAGTAGACGATCTCCGAAATGATCAGAGCCACTTCCGAGGCCTGTTGCTCTCGTATGGCTTTGGAGGATGAGCAGGTCCAGGATGATGTTCGTCTCCATCGCCGTCCTCATGGCCTCGGGATTCCCGAACGATCTCGTCGCTCCGCCTGCCGGAGAGGTGCCCGAGTTTCCCCGCCCACTTATCGAACGCGGAATTCCTTGCGGCTTTCCTGATCTCCAGCCTGCCTTCCCTCTCCTCGAAACCGACGCATTCCCCCGGGTTGACGCCCAGTTTGTTGCGGATTGTCATTGAAGGGTCATCTGGTAAAAGCCACGATTTCCACCTGGCTTCCGCTTTTCCTGGCCGTTTCCACGACGTTTTCGAGTTCCCGGGCGGTTCCGTCTTCGATCCATTCTTCGCCACATACCTCACAGATCCGTGCAGGTACATTTCGTACTACGATGACGGATTCGCCCAGATCCACGCTATAGGTTGTTTCTCCCATGTGATTTTTCCCACCGCACATGGCACACCGGTTGCCATCCGGGTTTTTCGACCAAATGCCCATGGTATCTTTTACGCTGCTCATTCTTCCGACTCCGGTCTGAACGTAGTAATAATGTACACCAAATCGCCTACATCGTCATAGGATGCAACAACGTGGAGCGGTCCACCACCGACGGACCCTGCAAAAAGGGCGCTTGGGAAAGGGGTGTCCTCTGGATATTCCATGGTGATCTTTCCGGTCTTCAGGATTTCCAGGACTTCCGTTTGCCGGATCCCACGCTGTGCAAGGCGGATGATGCAATGCTTGCGCCACTCGATCCTACCCCCCGATATGGCATTTCTCATCCTCTCCGTTTTCATATCGATAAAAGGATAGCCCTTGAGTAGAGAAGGATGCAAGACGCCACATCAGCCTTATCTCGGCGAAGAGGGGGCTTCACGGGATTCCCGAACGACCTCTTCGCTCTCCCTCACCCCTACCGTGCCCCGATGTGCTCGACCAGTACCTTCTCGACGTTCCCCTTCTGCTCATAGGCATGCGCCGCGATGACGGCATGATGCCGGTTCGAAATGACGATTTCCTGGCCGTTGGCGCCGCGGCAGGCGTAATCCAGATCGTCTATCAGCCAGAAGCCGTAGGCATATCCGTTGTTTTCCTCGCCGGGCGCGAAGGTATGCGCTTCATGCACCCATTTCCCGGACAGCACCCGCTCCTCCCCGAACATCCCGTTCTGCAGGTACAGCTGCCCGAAACGCACCAGGTCCTTCGTCGCCAGATACAGCCCGGTGGCGCCCATGGTATGTCCCCTGGGGCAGATGTCCCAGGCCCAATCCGTGATTCCGATCTTGCGGAAGAGATTCCGTTCCAGGAACCGCCCGCAGGGAAGCCCGCTCACCTTTTCGACGATGCAGGAGAGCAGGTAATAGGTGGAATTGCTGTAAACCATCTTTTCCCCGGGAGCGTGGACGAGAGGCTGCCGGAATGTGTAGTCGATCCAGTCGTCGCTGCCTGTCTTGTACCTGTCGGCCTCGAAAAGGAAACCCTTCCCGATTCCCATGGTCTGGCGCAGCAGGTGCTTGACCTTCACCGCCTTGTAGGCGCCGTCGTACGCCGACAGGTCGAAGAAGCGGTCCAGCGTGTCGTCGACCGAGAGCAGCCCGCTGTCGGCCAGGATCCCTACCGCCGCGGCGGTGAAGTTCTTCGAGATGGAGTAGCAATTCTGGCGGAGAGCGGCGGGGTGGATGATTTCTTCCTCGATGTTCCCGTCAGCGAGCTGTGCGACGCGGAGCACGTTAAGCCCGTCCGCCAGGATCCTGTCTTTCAGCCGTGTCAACGTCATGAGCCAAACTCCTCCCGCAGCTCCCTCGCCGCGTCCGCCCCGCTCCGGTATCCCGACCGGAACGGCGCGAGGTACACAGTGAAGCGGAACTCCTCCGGCTTGAGCCTGTACTGCGGCAGGACGCCGGGCCCGCAGCTTGCCGTGCCCAGGCCGTTCTGCACGTGGTCCAGGATCAGCACCACCTCGTCGCGGGGTTTGAGCTCCCAGTCGTGGGCCGCGGCGTCCAGGTCCTCCGGCGCGTAGCGCAGGGCGCTGAAGCCGATCGTGGGCTCCCCGGCCGCGAGGAGGCCGAAACCCGCCTCGTCGGCCAGCCGGACCCAGCGCGTATCGGAGCGGTGGCCGTTCTCCTGGGGGAACACGTACGGCGTGAGCATGCCGTCCACCGTGTCGGAGAACAGGCCCACGCGGGCCGCCTGGCGGCTGTCGGGATAGGACTCGCCCGGGCCCATGCCGAACCAGGAGACGCGGTCCAGGTCCGCCGGCAGGGACATCTGAAGGCCGATCCTGGGGATCGTCGGCGGGAACTCCCCTTCGGGCTTCCCATGGACCTCCAGGCGGACCGCTCCGTTTTCCAGCAGCGTGTAGAGGTACTCGGCGCGGATGGCGTGCCGGAAGACCGGGGGCGCGATGCGCGTCTTCACGCGGATGGAAACCGCGCCGCCCCGGCGTTCCCATTCCACTCCGTCCACGCGGTGCTGCAGTTGGTGCAGCCGGGCCTCGCGCCATGCCTTTTCCGCCGCGTCCTTCCCGCCGCCGCGGTCGTTGTCCGTGGGCGCGCGCCAGAAGGTGAGGCGCGGACCCGCCTGGATCAGGGTCCTTCCCTGCCGCTTGAGGCAGGCGATCATGCCGCGCCCCCTGTCGAAGTCGATGTCCACGCCGCCGCAGCCGATGCGCAGCGTCTCCCCCGACTCCGCGACGCTCGGGGCCGTGCCTGTAAACGCGCCCGGGGCCGTGCCGGACGCGGGGCGCCGGGCGGGAGCGCCCGGCCCGGCAACCGAGGGCAGCGGGAACTGCGCCCAGGCCAGCTCGTGGCCCGCCGGCGCCCACCGGGCGGGCGCGGCCAGGCGGAAGCCCACGGTGAGGAAGCGCTCCGCCCGGCATCCGGCCGCGGAGGCCCGATAGGGCAGGGTGACCGTGGCGCTGCCGCCTGCCGGGACGTCCGGCATGGACGCGGTGCCGCTCTGTTCGACGACGCCGTCCGCCTCCACCCGCCAGGACAGGGCGAGGTGGCCCAGCGACAGGAAGTCCAGGCGGTTGGTCAGTCGGATCCTCCCCAGGGAAAGGTCCTCCGCCTCCGCCTTCACGGGCTCGATGGCCTTTTTCAGCTCCATGAGGCCGGGAGACGGGGTGCGGTCCGGGAACAGGAGCCCGTCGATGACGAAGTTGCCGTCATTGGGCTGGTCGCCGAAATCGCCTCCGTAAAGGTAGCGGGGCGGATCGCTCCAGCTCCCGTCCGCGTCCCTGGCGCGGATGCCGTGGTCCAGCCATTCCCACACGAAGCCGCCCTGCAGCCTCTTGTGGGAGTAGATGGCGTCCCAGTACTCCTTCAGGCCCCCGGGGCCGTTTCCCATGGCGTGCGCGTACTCGCAGAGGAGGAAGGGCTTGCCTTCGGCGTGGATGGGGGTCCCGTCGGGCTTCTCTTCGTTGCCTTCCGCGATCCGGATCATCCGGTCCACGGGGGCGTACATCTGGCTGATGACGTCCGCGGTCTCCACGTCGTAGTCGCCCTCGTAGTGGATGGGCCTCGTCGGGTCGATGCGGCGGGCCGCGGCGGCCATGGCCTTCTGGTTGCGCCCGAATCCGGCCTCGTTGCCCAGGGACCAGAGGATGACGCAGGGCCTGTTCTTGTCGCGCTCCACCATGCGGACCATGCGGTCCACGTAGGCCGCCTCCCAGGCGGGATCGTCGCTCGTCAGGTTCCAATTCCCGGCCGTCTGCATGCCGTGGCACTCCAGGTCCGCCTCGTCGATGACGTACAGGCCGTAGAGGTCGCAGAGGTCCAGGAAGCGCGGGTCGTCGGGGTAATGGGAGGTGCGCACCGCGTTTATGTTGTGCCGCTTCATCAGCTCCACGTCGCGGACCATCGCCTCGTAGGGCACGGCGCGGCCCAGCTCCGGGTGGTGCTCGTGGCGGTTCACGCCCTTGAAGACGATCCTGCGGCCATTGACAAGGAGGTTTCCGTCCCGCATCTCCACGGATCGGAAGCCGATCGCGATGCGCGTGGAATCCAGCACCGTACCGGCCCCGTCGCGCAGGGCGAGGGTCAGCGCGTAGAGCGCCGGGGACTCGGCGGACCAGAGGGCGGGGGCCTTGACGGCGGCGGACAGCGCGACGGTGGGGCCGTCGACGTCCCGCGCGGCGGGCTGCGCCAGGACCGGCGTGCCGTCGGGGGCGGCCAGGGCCGCTTCGAGCCGCAGGCCGCGCGGCGGGCGGCCGTCCCCGGGGGCGCCGATGCGGGCCGTCACCGTGAGCTTCGCGTCGCTGTACGATCCGTCCAGCGCCGTGCCTACGGCGAGGTCGGCCAGATGGACCACGGGCACGGCCAGGAGGCTCACGGAGCGGAAGATCCCGCTCATCCACCACATGTCCTGGTCCTCGACGTAGCTTCCGTCCGACCACTGGCAGACGCGGACCGCGAGGACGTTGTCCCCCTCGTGCGCGAGATCCGTCACGTCGAACTCGGCGGGAATCCTGCTGCCCTTGCTGAAACCGGCCTCCCCGCCGTTGACCCACAGGTGGAACGCGGAGTCCACCCCCTCGAAGCGCAGCAGCAGGCGCATGCCCTTCCAGGCGGCGGGGACGCGGAAGGAGGTCCGGTAACAGCCCGTGGGGTTGTCCGACGGAACGCGCGGGGGATCCACGGGAAAGGGGTAGACCACGTTGGTGTAGTGGGGGCGGCCGTAGCCGTGCATCTGCCAGCTTCCAGGCACGGGGATCCGGTCCCAGCCCGAGTCGTCGAACGCGGGTGCCTGGAACCTCTCCGGCGCCGCCGTGGGGCGGGGTGCGTAGTGGAACCGCCACGAGCCGTCCATGAGGACGGCCCACGGGGAATCCGTGCAGGCACCGGATGCCCCATGCGCCGCCTCCGGGTGGTGGAGGAAGGCCGCCCGCGCGGGCAGGCGGCGGCGGTGGGGCAGTTCATGGTTTTCCCAGTCGTTCATGGAATTCACTCCTTCAGGCTGATGTGCCCTTCCTGCTCCAGGTACTCGAAGATGAGCTTCATGATCTCGTCCCGGCGGGAATAGGGCAGGAAGATGTCGTCCTTCTCCAGGCCGCGAAGGGCCTCCACGCACGCGTCGTAATGGATTTCGAGGCCCGTGGAGTTCCACATGTCCCCGACGATCCTGTCGATCTTCTCGTAGATGAACTCCGGCAGGGGGAAGGAGAGGCGCTCCCTCACGTACGCATGGACCTTTTCCCCCTCCACGTCCACCTTCTTGGGTTCCGGCCCCTTGTGGAAACGGATGATGCGGCCCTTCATGAAAGCAGCGCTCCCATGTCGAGCCTCATCGGCTCCTCCATATGGAAGGCCTCGGCGAACGGGACCCCGAACTGGGCGCCGTATCCTTCGCGGTAGCGCCGCAGGCCTTCCAGGACCTTGCCGTCGCGGAGGTTCATCTGGGAGGCGTGGCAGCGGGCCGCCCGTTCCCAGTCGGCCATGGACTCCGTCACGTCGTTGTACAGGTTGGGCCGGATGGAGCGGGGCACCATGTAGTAGAGGAGATGGCGCGCGTTCCAGGGCTCCCCGGGGATCTCCTTCAGGCCGCGGAACCGGGCGTAGCGGGCGGCGCTGCGCGCGATGGTCCCGCAGGCCGTGTGGTCCGGATGCGCCCCTCCGTCGTTGTGGGACGCGGGATTGGTGTGGTAGGGGGCGAAGACAGCCTTCGGCCTGTGCCTGCGGATCACGGCGGCCAGGCGGATCCGGCTCTCGAAGGAGTCGAAGATGCGGCAATCCTGGAAGTCCAGCACGTCGATGGATGCTCCCAGCACGGCCGCGGCGTCCCGCATCTCCTGCTCCCGTCCTTCCGGGGTTCCGAAGGTTCCGGCCTCCCCGCGGGAGAGCACGCAGACGGCGACGGATAGGCCGCGGCGCACGAAGCCCGCGATGCTCGCTCCCATGCCGAACTCGGCGTCGTCGGGATGGGCGCCGAAGACCAGGATGTCTGCCATGGGAGGGAGGATAGGGAATCGGGCCGGTTTCGTCTATCGGTGCGTGTCGGGCCGCGCCGCGTTCCGGGCTTTGACAGGCATCCCCGGTTCCTCTATCATCCCGGTCCATGGAAACGCCGTCCCTCCGCATCGGATTCATGGCCAGGCCGCATCCCGAGGGATGTCCGTTCCGCAAGGGACGGGTGCGTTTCCCGGAGCTCCTGGAGGCGGGTCCATGCGCATAGAGATCACCAACCGGGCCTCGGTCCCCGACGGAAGGGCCCTGCGGCTCCTCGAATCGCTGCGCCGGGACGCCTCGGAAGGGATCGCGGACCTGCGGATCGTGGACGTGTTCCTGCTCCACGGGGTGCCGCCCCTCACGGAGGAGGAGAAGATCGAGGTGTTCTGCGATCCGGTGGCCCAGCGGATGCTCACGGACGCCCCGTTCGTGGACGGGGGACTCCTCCCGGACTGGAGCTTCCTGGTGGAGGTGACGTCGAAGCCCGGGGTGGCGGATCCCGTGGCCTTCACTGTCCGGGACGCGCTGCGCCAGACCCTCGGTGCGGACCGCTTCCCCGCGGGGGCGGTGGCGCAGACGGCGATGCAGTACGTGGTGCGTGCCGATCCTGTCCGCGATGCCGACCTGGCGGTCCGCGAGGAGGACCTGGCGGTCCGCGATGCCGACCTAGCGGTCCGCGTGGTCTCCTGCCTGCACAATCCGCTCATCCAGGCCGCGCGCGTCCTCACGCGGCGGCAGTGGGATGCGGGCGGGCGGCTGCCCTCCCTCTACCCGCACACCGTGCCGGCCAGCCCCGCGCGCGTGGAGCGCTTCGACCTTCCCGCCATGGACGACGGGACCCTGACGCGCCTTTCCCGTTCCCGGCTTCTCGCCCTCTCCCCGGCCGAGATGAAGGCCGTGCAGGCCTACTACGCATCCCCCGCGGTGCGCGCAGAGCGTGCGCGGCGCGGCCTTCCCCCGGAGGCCACGGACGTGGAGCTGGAGATGATCGGCCAGACCTGGTCGGAGCACTGCAAGCACAAGATCTTCAATGCCCGCATCCTCTACCGGGAGGGGGGGCGCGAGGAGCGCATCGATTCCCTGTTCCGCACCTGCATCCGCGCCGTCACGGAGGAGGTGGCGGGGAAGCGGGACTACCTGCGCTCCGTGTTCCACGACAACTCCGGCTTCGTGCAGTTCGACGAGGAGACGCTGCTGTGCTTCAAGGCGGAGACCCACAACTCCCCCTCCGCGCTGGACCCCTACGGCGGCGCGATCACGGGGATCGTGGGGGTCAACCGCGACATCATGGGCACCGGCCAGGGCGCCCGGCCCATCTTCAACACGGACTTCCTCTGCTTCGGCTTCCCGGACACGCCCGCCGCCGGGGTGCCGGAGGGGCTCCTTGCCCCGCGGCGGGTGCTGTCCGGCGTGCACCGCGGCATCGTGGACGGCGGTAACCAGTCCGGCATCCCCACGGTGGCCGGCGGATTCCTGTTCGACGAGAGCTACCTCGGCAAGCCCCTGGTCTTCTGCGGCACGGGGGGGATCCTTCCGGCCAAGGTCCTGGGCAGGGACGGATGGACCAAGAGCGTGCTCCCCGGGGACAGGGCCGTGATGACGGGCGGCCGCATCGGCAAGGACGGGATCCACGGGGCCACCTTCTCCTCGGAGGCCCTGAGCGAGGCCTCTCCCACCTCCGCGGTCCAGATCGGCGACCCGATCACGCAGAAGAAGATGATGGACTTCCTGCTGGAGGCGCGGGACCTGGGCCTGTACCGCGGCATCACGGACAACGGGGCCGGGGGGCTTTCCTCCTCCCTCGGGGAGATGGCCGAGGAATGCGGAGGCATCCGCATCGAGCTTTCCGCCTGCCCCCTGAAGTACGCGGGCCTGGCGCCCTGGGAGATCCTGGTCTCCGAGTCGCAGGAGCGCATGAGCCTCGCCGTCGCGCCGGAGAGGATGGATGCCTTCCTGGAACTGGCGCGCCGGAGGGACGTGGAAGCCACCGTGGTGGGCGAGTTCACCGATTCCGGGCGGGTGGAGATCCTGCACGGCGGCGCGGTCGTGGGCCTGCTGGACCTCGGGTTCCTGCACTCCGGCCTGCCCGTGATGGAACTCGTCGCGGAATGGCCGGACGCGGCTCCCGACGCGACGGCGGCCGCCGCGCCGGCACCCGTGGCGGACCTGCCGGGGATCCTGCTTGCCATCCTCTCGGATCCCAACGTCCGTTCCCGCGAGGAATGGGTGCGGCAGTACGACCATGAGGTGCAGGGCCGCTCCGTCGTGAAGCCGTTCGCCGGGAAGGGCCGCGACGCGCCCTCCGACGGCGCCGTGCTGCGGGTGCGCCCGGATTCCGTGCGGGGCCTCACGGTCACGCACGGGATCTGTCCGCGCTACGGGGACGAGGACACCTACCACATGGCCCAATGCGCGGTGGACGAGGCGGTGCGCGCCCACGTCGCCCTGGGCGGGGACCCGCAGCGCATGGCGGCGCTGGACAATTTCTGCTGGCCGGATCCCGTGGAGTCCCCGGACACGCCGGACGGACGCTACAAGCTGGCCCAGCTGGTGCGGGCCTGCCGCGGCCTGCGGGACGCCTGCCTGGCCTACCTCCTGCCCCTGATCTCCGGCAAGGACTCCATGAAGAACGACGCGCGCATCGGAAACCGGAAGGTCTCCGTGCGGCCCACGCTCCTCGTTTCCCTGATGGGATTCATCCCCGACGTGCGGGAGGCGCTGCGCACGGATTTCCGCGGCGCGGGGGACCTGATCTATCTTGTCGGCGCGACGCGGCGGGAGCTCTCCGGTTCCATCTACGAACGGGTGCGCGGCCTGCGCTTCCGGGGGTGTCCCACGCTGGCGCCGCGGGAGGCCATGGATTCCTACGGGAAGATCCACCGCGCGTCCCGGGAGGGCCTGATCGCCTCCTGCCACGACCTGTCCGACGGCGGGCTCTGGGCGGCCCTGGCGGAGTCCTGCATCGGCGGTTCCCTGGGCGCCCGCGTCGACGCGGCCGCCGCTCCGGCGGACCTGACCCTGGCCGGGGACGCGGAGGCGCTCCTGTTCTCCGAAACGCCGTCCCGGATGCTTGTCAGCGTGCGGCCCCGGGACGCGGCGGCCTGGGAGGCCGTCATGGCGGGAAGCGCCTGTTCGCGCATCGGCGCGGTCACGGGGGACGGGACGATCAGCGTTTCCCTGGCCGGTGCGCCCCTTGCCGCGGTGGGCCTGGAAGCCGCGCGCGGCGCGTGGAAGGCGGGATGGTGATGGGAGGCAACGCGGTACGCACCTGCGTGATCACGGGATTCGGCATCAATGCCGACGAGGAGCTGCGCCTCGCTTTCCAGCTGGCCGGCTCCGAGGCCGTGCGGGTCCACGTGTCGGACCTCATCGCGGATCCGGGGCTCCTTGCCGGGTTCCACATCCTGGCCTTTCCCGGCGGCTTCTCCTACGGGGATCACCTGGGCTCCGGCAAGGTCTTCGCGGCGCTGTGCCGCCGGACGCTGCGTCCGGCCCTGGAGGCCCATGCGGGCCGCGGCCGCCTGATCATCGGAATCTGCAATGGATTCCAGGTCCTCGTGAAGATGGGGATCCTGCCCAACCGCGCGGGTGCCTGGGAACGGGAAACGTCCCTGATCCACAACGAGTCCGGCAAGTTCGAGGACCGGTGGGTCCGCGTGTCCTTCCAGGGATCCGGTCCCTGCGTCTGGACCCGGGGCCTTGCCGACATCGACATGCCCGTCCGTCACGGCGAGGGGCGGTTCATCACGGCCTCCGGGGAAGTGCTGGCGGACCTGGAGCGCAGGGGCCTCGTGGCCTTGCGCTACGTCTCCCGTGACGGGGGCCGGTGTTCCTACCCGGAGAATCCCAACGGATCGGTCGCGGACATCGCGGGGATCTCGGACCCTTCGGGGCGGATCCTCGGGCTCATGCCCCATCCGGAGGCGTTCTCCTTTGCCGAGAACCATCCGGATCGCGATCGGCAGGGAGGGTCCGAAGGGGCGGGCCTGGCCCTGTTCCGCCGCGGCGTGGAGTTCGCCAGGGAGCATTTGACGGGCCGGGCCGGGGCTTGACACGATCCGCCTTTTCGTCCAAAGATAGACGCATCTTTGGGGGCGTAGCTCAGTTGGCTAGAGCGCTTGAATGGCATTCAAGAGGTCGTGGGTTCAATTCCCGTCGCCTCCAGTAAAAGAAAACGATGACGGATAACGGCAAACCCGGCCCAAAACAGCCCGATTCCTCGTCCGGCAATGGTCTGGATCCGGATATTGCCGATCTTCTGGCAATCGAGCCTGATGACGGGACCGGGGCCCCGGCGGCGGGCGGGCCGGATTTCTCCTCCCTTTTCGGCGAGGAGAAGAAGAAGGACGCGGCGGCATCCGCGGGTCCCGTCGACACCACGAAGAAGCGCTTCGAGACCATCGTAAACATCGAGGAAGCGCCGAAGCCGTTCTTCAATGACCCCAACTTCTACAAGACACTCCTGGCAGGCGAGGGCGACGTCGCCACGAGGGTGCATGACCTCCTTTCCAAGTTCCTGAAGGTCACGGAACCGGAAGAGAAGTCCATGTACCGTTCCAAGCTCGTTTCCGCCTTCTGGGAGCTGGGCGGGAACATCGCGGGGAAGATCGGCAAGGAATTGCCCATTCCCAAGCGGCTCTGTCTCCGCTTCGGGATCCTTTCCCCGACCCTCCTTTCCACGGAGCTGCGCGACATGGTGAGCAGGGTCGTGTTCACCAACAGGACGGGGGAACCCGTCTACTACCTGGACGAATGGCTGGATGCCATCGCCAAGGGGACCGTGCGGCCTTCCTCCACGGACGAGACCAAGAGCGTGAAGAAGGAAGTCGGTCAGAAGATGCAGGAGACCGTGGAGAAGAAGCAGGGTCAGAGACAGGCCGAGATGACCGTGCTCTCCAACAAGGTCGCCCAGCTGGACGAGCGGGAAGCGGGCCTGCGCGGCCAGGTGGAGCGCCTTCTCAAGCATCAGATCCGGGAAAGATTCGGCAACCTGAAGGCCCCCTTCTCCGGGGAGCAGAAGGCGGCGATGACCGAGATCCAGGAATCCCTGCGGTCCCTCGGCATCCTGGACGCGCAGATCAAGGAATCCTACGACACGCTGGAGGACATCGACAAGGAGCTGGAGGTCCTGGGCCGCAAGATGGAGGGCGTGAAGACCGACAGCGCGGTGGATTCCAAGACCGTGGTCTCGGAGCACGGCTGCGTCCGTCAGATGGCCAAGATGAGCTGCGGGAGGAAGGGCAACCACTTCCCCATCATGGTCACCCAGTTCGTGCGGCCCCAGATCAAGGAGATTGCCACCCGGGAGAACGCCATCAACGCCATGGCCCAGGTGGAGGCGATGGATCCGGGGCTGTTCCTCAGGACCTTCAAGAACCAGACCACCCGCATCGTGCCCAACGTGATCCTGATCCCGGGCTACGGGGACCAGGGCCTCTGCTGGGAGCCGTTCGAGAAGTTCAACCGCTCCACCAGCCGGGGCCGGATCGCCATCCCCATGTATCCCAAAAACCTCATCGTCAGCGTGCTCATGGCCCTGGCCGACCTGCGCTGGCAGGTGGCCAAGGAGAAGGCGTCCTACTACTGGATGGAGGAAGGCCTGACGGGCAAGTACTACCAGTGGTTCGACGGCGCAAAGCTCAAGGGCGACGTGCGGGAGTACTTCATCCGCGACTACATGCTCTGGATCACCAAGGAAAGCCAGGGCATGCAGAAGCTGGACCGCGAGGTGCGGGGCATCTTCTGGCGCAACATGCCCTTCCCCCAGCCGATCAAGGACAACCTGAGGAACCGCGGCTTCGTCTACAACGAACTCTACAAGAAGGACGCGAACATCGCCGCTTCCGACGGCTACTAGAGGACGTGCAGGATCTCCCGCAGGGCGTAGGCGATGCCGTCCCCGTCGTTGCCGCGCGTCACGTGGGCCGCCAGGGCGCGGGTCCCGGCGTCCGCGTTGCCCATGGCCACCGAGTGCGGGTAGGCGGAGAGCATCTCCCTGTCGTTCACGTCGTCCCCGAAGACCGCCACCTTCTGCGGCGCGAATCCCGCCATGCGGACCGCGCGGTCCATTCCCGTCTTCTTCGAGACTCCCGCCTCCATGACCTGGATCACGGTGCCGTGGTCGGTCAGGTAGAGCCGCGCCTCCCGGCCCACGGCGCCGAGGAGGGCGTCATGGAGTCCGGTGAGGTCCACGCCCTGCCGGATGGGATCCGCGGCGCCGCACAGCACGATCTTGGCCACGTCCTCGGGTGCCTCCCCGGCCTTGGGGAAGGCCACGAAGTCGGGGGACCGCAGGCCGCGCATGCCCCACAGGCGGTAGGCGTCCCCCGGCAGGGGATGGCGGAACGCATGGCGCTCCCCGGAGCGCTGGAGGGCGATGTTCACTTCCGGCAGGGCCCACGCGGCGTCGATGACCGCGCGGACGGTCTGCGAAGGCAGGAAACGGTAGTCCGACCTTCCGCGCATCCTCACCAGCGCGCCGTTGTAGAATACCCCGCCGTCCGATATCAGGGCCTTCTGCCGCGGGGGCAGGGAGAGCTGCCGCTCCAGGGTCGGAGGCCTGGCGGTGGAGACGAAGACGCCGATGCCGGCTTCCCGGCAGGCCTCCAGGGCCGTCACCGTCGATTCGGAGAGCGTCTTGGCGGAGGTGAGCAGGGTCCCGTCCAGGTCGAAGAACAGGGCACGGATGCCGTACGGATTGGATGCGTTTTCCATGGGTCAGGGTAACGAAGGGACGCCCGTGGCGCAAGGGGTCCGGGCGCCGGAAGCGCTAGTTCTTCTTGGGCTTGAACAGCTGGGGGACCAGCTTTTCCAGGTTGACTTTTTTCTGCACCTTTTTCAGCAGCCACCCGTAGGTGAGGAACGTGAGCACGATGGAGGCCAGGAAACCCACGAACAGGATGATCTGGAACACCGTGGGATCCGGGTTGTTGCCCAGGAGGAGGATGGACAGGGCCATGATGGCGACCAGCAGACCGATCATCAACGCGATGTTGAAGACCGTGGCGATGGCGAAGAAGATCACCATGTTCACGTTCTTGTTCATTTCCTTCATTTCTTGTCTCCCGTGCGCGAGGGGATGAGGAACGAGACGAACAACAGGATCCCGGTGATCACGACCGACATGTCGGCCACATTGAACACGGGCCAGCGTTCCAGGCCGAAGATTCCGTAGAACTTGAAATCGAGGAAATCCACGACGCCGTCCGGCCGGAAGATGCGGTCCACGTAGTTGCCGAGGCCTCCCCCCACCAGGGCGCCGAAGCACCATTTCTGGAACTTCGTGAGCGGGTCCTTCGTGAAAAGGTAGTAGGCGAGCAGGACCAGCACCACCAGGAGGGGCAGGAGGGAGAAAAGCGTCCTCTGCGTGCCCGCAGGGAGGTTGCGGCCGATGCTGAAGGCGATGGCCGGGTTGCGCACGTGGACCAGGCGGAAGAAGTCGCGGATCACCCACTTCCCCGTGTTCAGGGGTATGGTCAGGATGACGACCAGCTTGGTCAGCTGATCCAGGAGCACGACGCCCGCGCTCAGTGTAAGGGGGAGAAAACGGTCTTTTTCGATTCTTGGCATCCTTCAGAGTCCCGTTGGAACGTCCAGGAAACGGGTCGAAAGGCCCATGACGCCCAGCCTGTCGGCCAGGAGCCGGACGCCCACCGTCTCCGTCCTGTAGTGTCCGCCGAATATAACATGGATTCCACCCTCGAGGCAATCGTGATAAATTTCGTGGGAGGCGTCCCCCGTGACGAAGAGGTCCAGCCGTTCCCGGATGGCCTCCCGGGCGAGGTCCGGGGCGCCCCCGGAGACGATCCCGACGGTCCGGACCTGCCTGGGCCCGAAGGGCAGCATGCGCAGCTGGTCCGGACGGCCTTCCGCCAGGAGGGAGGCGACCTCCGCGATGTCCATGGGGCGGGGCAGGGTGCCCCGAATGCCGATCGCCAGCCCGTGGTATTTCCCGAAGGGAGCGGTGTCCAGGAGACCGAGGAGCCGGGCCAGGCCCGCGTTGTTGCCCGACTCCGGATGCATGTCGAGCGGCAGGTGCGCGGCCCAGAGGCAGATGTCGGCCTCCAGGAGGGCCCGGATCCGCTCATAAAGGCCGCCCGCCAGGCGTTCGGGCTTGCCCCAGAACAGGCCATGGTGCACGAACAGCATGTCCGCGCCCCAATCCGCCGCGCGGCGCACGCTTTCCATGCAGGCGTCCACGGCGAACGCCACCTTCGCCACCTCTTCGCCCCGCCGGGCCACCTGGATGCCGTTCAAGGCGACGTCCGCTTCCCCTACGCCGCTTAAGGCCAGATACTCGGAGAGCCACGCATCCAGTTCCGTGAGCTTCATGGGCCCACAGTAGCACCCCCGCAGACCGCGGGCAAGCCGCGGCCGTTATTGACAACCGGGGGGCTTCCACGGCAGGATTTGCCGCCATTGAATCGAAAGTTTTCGTCCTGGAGGTGGAGCGTGAACTATTTCCTGACGGACGAGCAGAAGGAGATGAAGGGCCTGGCCGCCCGCATCGCCAGGGAAAAGATCGCGCCCGTGGCGGCTGCGCTGGACGAATCTGGGGAGTTCCCCTGGGACGTCGTGAAGGCCATGGCGCAGGCGGACCTGTTCCGCGTCTTCATTCCCGAGGAGTACGAAGGCCTCGGCGGGGGCGTCTTCGGCATGGCCCTCGTCGTGGAGGAGCTGTCCAAGGCCTGCGGCGGCATCGCGCTCGCCTACGCGGCCTCGGGACTCGGCTCGGTTCCCATCCTCCTCTACGGGACGGAGGAGCAGAAGCGGAAGTATCTGCCGCGCCTGGCCTCGGGGGAGATCCTGGCCGCCTTCGCCCTCACGGAGCCTGACGCCGGGAGCGACGCGGCGGCCATCCGCACCTCCGCCAGGCCGGAAGGGGACCACTACGTGCTGAACGGCACCAAGCAGTGGATCACCAATGGCGGCGAGGCCTCCGTGTACACTGTCATCGCCCGGACGGACCCCTCCCGCGGCGTGCGCGGTACCTCCGCAATGATCGTGGAAAAGGGCATGGAGGGGTTCTCCTTCGGCAGGAAGGAGAACAAGATGGGGATCCGGGCCTCGGCCACGCGGGAACTGGCTTTCCAGGACGTGAAGGTCCCCAAGACCGGCCTCCTGGGCCGGGAGGGCATGGGATTCCTGGTGGCCATGCGCACCCTCGAGCAGTCGCGGCCGGGGGTGGCCGCCCAGGCCGTGGGCATCGCACAGGGCGCCCTGGACAAGGCCCTCTCCTACGCGCGGGAGCGCCGGCAGTTCGGCCAGCCCATCGCGGCCTTCCAGGGCATGCAGTTCCTGCTGGCCGACATGGCCACGCAGGTGGAGGCGGCGCGCGCCCTGACCTACGCGGCCGCGCGGAGCATCGACGCGGGGGACAGGGACGTGGCCGGGATCTCCTCCATGGCCAAGGTCTTCGCCTCCGATACGGCCATGAAGGTGACCACGGACGCCGTGCAGGTGTTCGGCGGATACGGCTACATGAAGGACTACCCCGTGGAGAAGATGATGCGGGACGCCAAGATAACCCAGATCTACGAGGGCACCAACCAGATCCAGCGGGAGATCATCGCCCAGCAGATGATCAAGGAAGCCGCGCGCGGCGGGAAGTGAAGGGGTTTTGCAGTTGAAGATCGTCGTCTGCGTCAAACAGGTCCCGGAGACCGCCAATGTGCGCATCAACCCGGAGACCAACACGCTCATCCGGGAAGGCGTGCAGTCCATCGTCAATCCGTTCGACATGTACGCCCTCGAGGAGGCCCTGCGCGTGCGGGAGAAGCAGGGGGGCACCGTCACCGCGCTGACCATGGGACCCCCGCAGGCGGCGGACGTCCTGCGGGAGGCCGTCGGCCTCGGCGTGGACGACGCGGTGCTCCTGTCGGACAGGGCCTTCGCCGGAGCGGACACGCTGGCCACCGCCTACGTCCTGGCGGCCGCCATCCGGAAGATCGGCGGCGTGGACCTCGTGTTCATGGGCCGTCAGGCCATCGACGGGGACACGGGCCAAGTTGGGCCCGGCGTGGCGGAGAACCTGGGCATCCCCCACGTGACGGACATCCGCAAGATCGAGCGGATCGAGGACGGCCGCCTCACCGTAGAGCGTCTCCTGGAGGACGGGATCGCCCGACTGCGGCTTCCCCTTCCCGCGCTGCTCACCGTGACCAAGGAGATCAACGTGCCCCGCCTGCCCTCCCTGAAGGGGAAGCTGGCGGCCCGGAAGAAGGAGATCCCGACCTGGAAGGCCGCGGACCTCGACGTGAAGGCGGAGCGCCTGGGACTGGACGGCTCCCCCACGCAGGTCCTGCGGATCTTCACCCCGCCCAAGCCTTCCGGCGGCAAGGTCTTCAAGGGCACGGGCGCGGAGACGGTGGACGCGCTGCTCACGGAACTGGCGTCGGGCGGCATCAGCCTGAGGAAGAAATAGGAAACAGCATGGACCCCATACGAGTCGTTGCCGAAAAATGCGTGGGTTGCGGCCTGTGCGTGAAGGCCTGCCCCTACGACGCCATTGCCGTCGCGGACGGGAAGACGGCGGTCGTCGACCTGTCCCGGTGCACCGTCTGCGGCGCCTGCGTGGAGGCGTGCAGGCGCCACCAGGCCATCGTGATCACGAAGCGCGCGTTCCGCGGCCAGGACGTGAAGGCCTACTCGGGCATCGCCGTGTTCGCGGAGCACAGGCGCGGGAAACTGGCCTCCGTGGTCCCGGAGATCGTCGGCGCGGCGCTGGCGCTGCGCGGGCAGCGGCCTCCGGCGGGCTCCGCCCGGCCGGCCGGGGTGGCCGCGGTCCTCGTGGGAAAGGACGTGCGCCCCCTGGCGCAGGAGCTGCTTTCCTACGGCGTGGACGAGGTCTGGATGGTGGACAATCCCTCCATCGGGGACTTCGACGAGAACGTGATGGCCGAAGTGGTCGCGGACGTCGTCTCCGAGAAGAAGCCGGAGATCTTCCTGGGCGGAGGCACCGTGGTGGGCCGTTCCCTCATGCCCCGCGTGGCGGCGCGGGTCCTCACCGGACTTACGGCGGACTGCACGGAACTGGCCATCGACCCCGAGACGTCCGTGCTGCGCCAGACGCGACCGGCGTTCGGCGGGAACATCATGGCCTGCATCCTCACGCGGGACCACAGGCCGCAGATGGCCACGGTGCGGCACAAGGTGATGGACGCGGCCCCCCGGGTGGAGAACCCGACAGGCGTCGTGGTGGACATGGGCCATATCAAGGTGCCCGCGTCGCGGATCGAGTTCCTGGAGTTCGTGGAAGAGAAGACGGAGACAGTGAACCTGACGGACGCGGACGTCATCGTTTCCGGCGGGCGCGGCATCAAGGATCCCAAGAACTTCGCGCTGCTCGAGGACCTGGCGCGCGTCACGGGCGCCGCCCTGGGAGCCTCCCGCGCCACGGTGGACGCGGGCTGGATCCCGTACTCCCACCAGGTGGGCCAGACGGGCAAGACGGTGAAGCCAAAGATCTACATCGCCTGCGGCATCTCGGGCGCCATCCAGCACCTGGCGGGCATGAAGTCCTCCGACCTGATCATCGCCGTCAACTCGGACCCCTCGGCTCCCATCTTCGACGTGGCGCAGTTCGGCATCGTGGGGGACCTGTTCGAGGTGGTGCCGGAGCTGATCAAGCGCCTCAAGGCGGGGTAGGGCGGGCGATCGGCCTGCCGGATCCGGTACGACCACTTGGATTTTTCCCGCCAAACATGAATTTTCGACGATTTCGTCCTCCTGCCCTTGCGGTGCTTCTTTTCATGATATAGTCCTCCTGCCGAACGATGAAGAAAAGAACGTTGGCGGTCGGACCAGGTTCCTTCCTCCGCAATCGGGCCATGGCGCAGCACCTGGTGACGTATCTGTGCGTATCCGCGATCGTGATCGCGCTGCTGCTGCCGTTATATTTCATAGCCTGCCGCAATGCGGAACGCATCGTCGACCAGGAGCAGATCCAGAGGATTTCCAAGGGCTTCTGGGAGGTGCGGGAGGCGTTGGCGCAATGCCAGTCCCATGCCTATGACCTGGCCAGCAATCCGGACCTTGTCCGGCTTTCGCTTTCAGGCAATGACGACCCGAATCTCGCCCTGTATCTGTACAACCTGACGCTGTTCCAGAGGAAGAACCTCTGGAACAATCCGCTTGCCATGGAGACCATCGTCCAGTTCGCGCGCAATGACACCGTGATGACCCGCTACAGCGTGTATCGGGACAAGAGGCTGTTCTACGGTCCGTTCTTCCGTTATGAAGGCGTGTCCTTCGGGGACTGGCAGGACAGCCTGTTCCGGCGGAAGGAGGAGGCGCGCGACGACGCGGGCGCATGGACGTACGAGGGGGGGGCCACCAGGGCGGTCACCCTGAACTTCTATTATCCGAGCCTGTCCGCGCCCATGACGGTCGTCAGCTTCCTGGTTCCCGTGGAACGGCTCCTTTCCGGCCTCATGACGGAGGAGATGCGGCGCTACGGGAATTTCCGCCTGAGCTATGGCGGCAGGGAGAAGCCGCTCGTCGTCTCCTTCGATTCCGGGCGCCCGTCCGGCGGACGCCTGGTCTTCCTCGAGGAGTTCCAGCCGAGGCTGTCCCTGGATGCGGGCCTCTCGCGCGACACGTACGTCCATGCGGCCTATCCCCTCCATTATGCGCTGCTCGTCTACATCGTTCTCGCCTGCCTCGCGGCCCTGGCGCTTTCCTTCGTCTTCGCGCGGGTGAACGTGCGCCCCCTGGAGACCATGGTGGGCTTCATCTCCCAGTTGGGCATCCCGGCCGGCGAATACGAAGGCAATGCCTACGCGTATATCAGGCAGGCATTGGCCGGCGTCACCCATTCGGAGGAGCAGCTGAAGAAGGCCTACGATCTGGCGCAGTCCTCCTTCGAGCGCACCGTGTTCCGGATGTCCATACAGGGGCTGCGGGTGGAGCCGGACCACCTGAGGCGCGCCTTGGGCCAGGTCCCCGCGCTGCATGGGCGCTACGTGCTCGTGGGCGTCTCCCGCGAGCCCCGCGGCCGCACCTGGCCCGTAGGAACGGATCCGGACCTCGCCATGCTCGAGGTCCGGCGGCTGTTCATGGAACGCACCGTCAAGCCCTATTTCCACGAGTCGGAAACGCTGTACGCGGCGCTGCACGTGGATCCGCGGGCCGATCCGCAGGCGACGGATTCCCTGCTTCAGGACATGCACCGGTCCCTCTTGGAGATCCTCCGGGCGGATCTGTGCTTCGGCGTGAGCCGGGAATGCGACGGGCTCGAGCAGCTCCAGGATGCGGCCGATCAGGTGGCCAATGCGCTCCAAGGGGCCCGGACCGGCCTGGCGGGTCCCGTCGTCCGCTACGATCCGTCGTCCGCGGACAACCTCCCGCCCGTGCCCGTCAATGAGGACGCACTGGCAAGGCTCCTCGTCCAGGAGGAGGAGGAACCGCTGAAGGCCTACATGGAGAGCCTGCAGGACGCCGTCTGCGGCGGGTCACCCCAGACGCCGCTGCAGGCCAAGACCGTCTACTACTCCGTGCTGGCCGTCTTCCAGAAGGTGCTGCGGAGGCTGTGCCGGGAGGACGGGATCCTGCTCAGGGACTTCGACGCGGAAGCCGGCCTGCGGGCCAACATGCGCCACCTGATGGAGGCCGGCCTGGAGATCCGGGAGGCCGCCTGCGCCCGCCGGCACACGCACAAGACGGAGCTCGTCCGCCGCGTCCTGGACTACATCCGGGAGAACTATTCCTCGCGGAACCTGTGTCTCACGATGGTGGCGGATCATTTCGCCCTGTCGGAGAGGTATCTCTCCTCGCTGATCCGCGAGCAGACAGGGAAGAACTACTCGGATCACGTGGAGCAGATCCGCATGGACGAGGCGCGGCGGCTTCTTTCCGATACGGCCACGTCGGTGAACGACGTCGCGGCCCGCGTGGGCTACGACCGGGCCAATTCCTTCTACAAATCCTTCAAGCGCCATACAGGGCTTTCCCCCAGGCAGTTCCGCTTGGAAACGCATCAAGGCCTGGCTTGAACCTTCAGGGCGCTCCCGGTTCCGGTTGCGGGAAGAGGCCGGCGCCGATGCTCCCATCGACGCCGGCATCCGCGTCTACTTTCCCATCGTGCGGTTGTATGCCTTCTGGTCCAGGGCGAGGATCTCCTTGTACTTGAGCTTCTTCAGCTCCCCGAGGTACTTGTCCCAGTCCTTGTTCAGATCCATGTCGCCCATCACGAAGCGGACCATGGACTCCCCCACGTAGCTCAGGAGAACGGACCGGACCTCGGCGTACTGGTCGAGCTCGTCCGCCGTGTAGCCGATCTTGAAGACGATGTCTTCCTTGGGCGGCGTATGGCCCATGAGCTTGGCCACCGCGAGCGAGTTCCTGTACTCATTGTTGGCGGTGTCGCCGTCCCATACCTGGCCCGCCCACAGCTTGAATGTGTAGATCGCCGGCAGCGGCAGGTATTCCCATTCCTTCTTCTGGGGCGTGCCCCAGATGTTGGTGATCAGCCGGAAGACCGGCTTGTAGCCGAGGCCGTCGTACAGGGTCTTTCCCTCCGTCGTGAACGCCCAGTCCACGCCCGGCTCTCCGCGCTCCCGGATCATCGCGGCCTCGTCCGACTCGTAGCCCATGTCCAGCCAGCGGAACGCGAGCTCGGGGTTCTTGCAGTCCCTGCTGATGGCGGACATCACGACGGGTACCTGGGGGACATAGGTCGCCCAGCCGATGCCATTGGATCCCTGGATGGCCGCGGAGGGGATGTAGTCCGACCTGTTGTTCCCGAAGCCGCCGATGCTGCCGGACACGGCGAAGCCCACGATCTGCTGTTCCGCCGCGACCTGCGTCTTGTACTGGTTGAAGTCCTGCGTGAAGGAGAGCGTGGACAGCAGCCCTTCGTCCACGAGGCTCTTGGCGAACCGCAGGCCGTTCCGCCACTCCTCCTTGTCGTAGGCCACGTCCAGGGTCCCGTTCTTGAGGAGGTAGTAGTTCCCGGATCCGTCGACGTAGAGGAACTGGTTCATCAGCCAGTCGAGGGGATTCGAGCGCCACCCGCCGGCCGAGCCGATCATCGGGATCTCGTCCTTCCTGCCGTTGCCGTTGGGGTCCTTGTCCCGGAAGGCGCGCAGGACGGCGAGGAATTCCTCCTGGGTCTTCGGTTCGGCGAGGCCAAGCTTCTTGAGCCACTTCTCGTTCATCCACACGCGGTAGGAATAGCAATTCTGGATTGTCGGTACGTAGTGGATCGTGCCGTACAGCCTGCCATCCGCGGACTTGGTGTAGTTGAACAGCTCCTCCCTTGTCATGCCGCCTGTCTGGCCCGCGATGCGCGCAACCGCCTTGTCGAAGAAGGCCCCGAGCCTGTCATAGTAGTCATTGAGGGGGAGGATGGCGCCCGCCAGGCCGTACTTGTTGCGGACGGTGTCGTTCTCGATGCCCATGCGGACCAGCACGTCCGGCAGCGCGGACCTGCTCGCGATCATCAGGTCCAGCTTCTGGTTCGCGTCCGTCGCCGGGAACAGCGTCAGCTCGAGCTTCACGTTGGAACGGTCCTGCATCCACTTCGTCTGGAAGTTGTCCGCGTACGCGTAGCTGAGGACGTTGGTGCTCTGCGCCAGGCCCACGGTGAGCGTCACCGGCTTCTTCGCGATGGGCAGGACTCCCGGCGGGTTCAGGTTGGGGTCCTTGGGCGCCGATGGTCCTGTCGCGGCGCCGGAAGACGGGCTCGCGGCTCCGGCCTTGGGTTCCTTGGCTCCCCCGGCATACGCCAGGGAGGCGCAGGCAGCCACGACGATGAAAAAAACAAGCAGTCCTCTCTTCATAGCTCCTCCTGTTCGATTCCGTTTTCCGCCGGCGCTTCCCGGCGGGGGTTCCCGGTCCCGTGGATCATGGTCCGGGATTGTCGGCTCCTGGATCCTCCGTCAATCCTATGGGTCCTCCTTTCCTGTCCATTCGGCCTCAGCCCTTGAGCGAGCCGACCATCGCGCCCTTGACGAAGTACTTCTGCGCGAAGGGGTACACGGCCAGCATGGGCACTGTCGACACCACGATGAGGGAGTACTTGAGCAGGTCGGCCATGCCCTGCTTGCGTTCGAGAAGCTCGGGATCGATCTCCAGTGCCGGGTTGATCGTATTGGCCACCAGCACCTCCCGGAGGAAGAGCTGGAGCGGGTACAAGGCGCGCTTGTTGAGGTAGATGAGCGCGTCGAAGAAGGCGTTCCAATGCCCGACCGCATAGTAGAGCGCGATGACGGCGATCACGGCCTTGGACAACGGAAGGATGACGGCCCGGAAGTAGCGCGCGTCGCTGCAGCCGTCGATGGACGCCGCCTCGAACAGCTCCGCGGGTATGCTGTTCTGGATGAAGGTACGGGCGACGATGAGGTTCCAGACGCCTATGGCCCCCGGGAGGACCATGACCCAGAAGGTGTCGATGAGCCCGAGCCCCCGCATGAGGATGTAGTTGGGGATCAGCCCTCCGCTGAAGAACATGGTGAAGGCGAAGAGGAACGTGAAGGTCTTCCGCAGCGGCGTGTCCTTCCGCGACAGCGGATAGGCCGCGATCATCGTCGCCGCCACGTTGAGCAACGTGCCGACGGACATGTAGAGCACCGAGTTGACGTAGCCGGTCAGCACGTCCCGGTTCCGGAAGACCGCGGCGTAGCCCTCGAGGGAGAAGTCCACGGGCCACAGGACCACGCGGCCGGTCATCACGGCGGAGGGGGAGGAGAACGACGAGGAGAGCACGAAGATCAGGGGGTAGAGCACGACGAGCAGGACCGCCATCATGGCGGTATCGACGATCGCGTAGAACGCGACGTCTCCCCGGGACGATCGGGCCGCGTTTCCGGATGCCGCCATGGCCGTCCCCCTGCCTACCAGAGGCCCGAGTGGCCGAGCCGGCCCGCGATGCCGTTCACCAGGACGAGCATCAGCATGTTCACGAGGGAGTTGAACAGGCCGATGGCGGTGGCGTACGAGTAGTCGCTGCTCCCCTGGGCGAGGCCCACCTTGTACACGTACGTGGAGATGACTTCCGAGGTGCTCAGATTGAGCGGATTCTGCATCAGGAAGGCCTTCTCGAAGCCGACGCTCAGGATGCTCCCGGAGCTCAGGATCAGCATGATGACGGCAGTGGGCAGGATGGCGGGGAAGTCCACGTTCAAGACGCGGGAGAAGCGCGACGCGCCGTCGATCTGGGCGGCCTCATGGAGCTCGAGGCTCACCGTGGAGAGGGCCGCCGTGTAGATGATGGTGTTCCACCCCATCTGCTGCCATACCCCCGACCAGACGTACAGGTGCGGAAAGGTGGCCGCCTTGGCCAGGATGTCGGCCGGCTGATGGCCGGTGAACGCCATCATCGCCGTGCCGTAGACTCCGGTGCGCGGATTGAGGAGCTGGAGGATCATGCCCACGATCACCACCGTCGAGATGAAGTGCGGGACGTAGATGATGGTCTGGACGCTCTTGCGGAACGAGGCGCTCCTCAGGGCGTTGAGGCACAGCGCCACCACGATGGGGAGCGGGAATCCGGCCACCAGGTTGTAGAACGAAAGGCGGATCGTGTTGGGCAGCACCCTGGCGAACTGGTACGATTCGAAGAACTTCCTGAACTGGTAGAACCCCACCCACTTGCTCCCCCATACGCCTCCGTCGGCCGTGAACTTGCGGAAGGCGATCTGGACGCCCACCATCGGGACGTACTTGAACACGATGAGGTAGGCGAGCGGAAGCGCCATGAAGGCGAGAAGCTGCCAATGTTCTACGACCTGGTCGGGAAACGAAGACCGGCTCGACATGAGCGATGACCCCTTTCCTCGGATATGCGGCTCATGCCGATCTTCACGCCGCGGGCGCGCGTTGTAAACATGAAACTGGAGCGCATCGTGACGATCCGCCGAAACGGACAGTGAATCTGCCCCGGAGCATGAAAGTCCGACTGTGCGGCCTCGTGGGGGACCTGTTGGAGGCGGGGCAGGGTAGGGCGGGCAGCATGCCGCAGTAGTGATTTTCCGCTCGTATTGCTTGACAAAATCAAGCCCTTCCTCTATGGTGGCGCCCTGTTCGATCTTCGGACTTTCGTTCCCTTTCTTCCCTTGAAAGCCCGCCGTGTGCGGGCGGAGGACTCAAAGATGATGCAGTTCATCCACACCAGCCTCTCCCATCGCGCTCTCCAGGCATCCATGTGCCACAAGGACTCGATGCGACGGTTCTAGGACCGCTCCCTTAGGGTTCGGCGCAGACTCTCACAATCATTTTTCCGGTGGACGCGACTACCGCTCCAGACCCTGGAGAGGTACAGCCGTCAAGCTGTCGTTCCCGACCCGGTGAACGGATCGCCGCTTTGCATCGTCTTCATTGCATGGCGGCGCGGGCTCCCGGGAGGCGGGTGCTCCATCCCCGGTGGAAAGGAGGCCACGCATTGGGCGTTTTCAAAGGATTTTTTGTCGGACAAGGGAGTAGCATCCCGAAAGATGTTTTTTCCAGGCAAAGGAGCGCAATCGTGAAGGATCGGGAAGAAAAAGGTGTTTTCATGAACGGATTGCTGGGCGAGGAATGTGAGTCGTACCGCAATACCGTTAAAAGGGCTTCTATCGTACTGATGACGCTGGACAACGGCAGCGGCTGCTGGCCGGTCTCCCCGTATTTGATCGATCGGATGACGGGAGACAGCAGTCTGTCCCTGCGCGTAAGGAAGCTGGCAAAGAGCGGCGCACGGTCCCGCAGGGCGCGTGCCCGGGGCGTGGTTTCCGTAAGGCCTTTCACTGTGAAGACTAGGCCGGAAGCAAAGATGCCGCATCTGGCAGGCGATCGCCGCTACAACGTGCTCGCCATGACCAAGGACGAGTTGATGGTGGCTGATGACCGTGGCAGGATCGTCTGGGTGGACCGGAACGATGTTTTGTATGCAAACGGGGAATCGGCTTGACGATCGTATGGCGGGTGCCACATGGCACCTGCCATACATCAATTATATATTTAAGTATTATTTGACAAGAATACAATCTTGTGTTACAATTTTGTTTATGAACCGAACGATCAAATCGTGTCTTGGTTCCCTTCTCGGCTTCCAGAAGGAAATAGATGATCTAAAAAAACGGGTCAGCGAACTCAGCTGGGACTGCACCTTTGGCATGTGGACCCGCACGGCTTTTCTCCAGTTTTGCCGCGTGATGCCGCGAGGCAGGCGGACCATAGCATTCCTGGACCTCGACGGCATCCATTCCCTGAATCATGAGTGCGGCTATGTCGAGGTGGACCGCAAGGTGCGGGAGGCGTTTTCCATCCCGTTCCGGCGCAGCGACGTCGTGGCACGCTGGTACTCCGGGGACGAGATCGTCATCCTGTTCGATTCGGACCTCGAAGGCTCTCAGAGGAAGATGGAGGAGCTCGAGGAGAACGCCGCGCGGCAGGGGATCTCCTTCACCCATGAGATCGGGATCTGGACGGTCGGCGAGACGGACATCGTCGAAGTGATCGACGTGCTTTCCGACAGGAACCGCAGGAAGCTCGAGGAAGCGAAGGGGGCGCACCGTGAGGCAGGAGTCCGCTGACCGCGACAAGCTGACCGGGTTCCTCTCCCGCCGGGCATTCGAGGAGAGCTATCGGGAGGAATCGCTGCGTTCGGGCAAGGAGGGGGTCAACCTCTCCCTGATCTCCATGGACATCGACCACTTCAAGGCGGTCAACGACAACCATGGGCATCCGCTCGGGGACGAGGTGATCCGGTCCGTGGCGGATACCATCCGGTCGGTGGCCGGCGGGGCCGGGATCATCGCGAGGTTCGGCGGCGAGGAGTTCATGATCCTCCTTCCCGGGATGGAGAAGGAGCAGTCGTTCCTCCTGGCCGAAAGGATCCGGGCCGCCATGGACGCGCCGCGCTCCTACGCGGCGGAGGGCGGGACCGTGGAGCTGAAGGTGACGGTGAGCGGAGGAGTCGCCTCCAGCCCCACGGACGGCAGGAGTCCGGGAGACGTCATCCGCAAGGCGGATCAGGCCCTCTACCGGGCCAAGGCCACGGGCCGCAACAAGATCTGCATCTCCCAGGAAGAGCGCATGGCCACCAAGACCACCCACTACACCCTCACGCAGCTGGAGCGCCTCGCGCAGCTTTCCAAGGAGGAAGGCATCGGGGAGGCCGTGCTGCTTCGTGAGGCGCTGGACGACCTGCTCATCAAGTACAAGGTATCGGACGTGGAGAGCTGAAGGCCGCCTCGGCGGCGGACCGCGCCCTTGATGCCGGGATCACCGCCCTGCTATGCTTGACGGACAATGGCGGTATCCCATCCTTCGGGCCGGGAGGGCCTCCCGGCGGCGATTGAACGGATCTCCCCGTACGTCCGCGCCATCGGCGAGTTCCGTGGCGATGAAGGGACGGAACCGCGTCCGCGCGTCCTGGACGGCTACCAGCTGGAGTACGTCTGCGAGGGGGCGGCGGAATACCGCATCGAAGGCGGGATCCGTGCGGCCGAGGCCGGAGACGCGGTGCTGATCCCGCCGCAGACGCCCTACCAGAGGACCGCCGTGAAAGGCCGCCTGTTGGTATACCGGACGATCCATTTCGATTTCGTCTGCCCCGGGGCGCAGACGCAGCCGGCCGACTGGGAATGGATGCCCAACCCCATCCTGGTCCAGCACCCGCAGCAGGTGAAACGGACGCGCGCTTCCACGTCGTTCGCCGCGCTCATGGGACTGCCGGTCGTCAGCCGCATGGGGCATTGCCCGGAGTTCGCCCCGCTGTGGACGCGGCTGTTCACCGAGCTGTACCGCAAGGACTGCGGGTATCAGCTTGCCGTGAAGGCCTGCATGACGGAGATCCTCCTGCATCTCTACCGCGGCGCGGGCCGCGACCGGACCGCGGCTTCGGAGCCGGAACGCACCGCGCTTCCCCCGGCCGTGGAGCACGGCAAGCGGTACATCGAAAGCCATTTCGCCTACAGGATCTCTCTCGCCTCCCTCGCCCGGGAAGCCCACCATCATCCCGTCTATTTCGAGCGCCTGTTCAAGAAGCACGTGGGCTGCACGCCCTTCGAATACCTGACCTGGGTCCGCGTGGACCGCTCCAAGGAGTTCCTGGCCCATTCGCACCTGAACCTCACGGAAGTCGCGGCGGAGGTCGGATTCCCCAGCGTCCAGCGCTTCAGCTCCGCGTTCCGCAGGCTGGCCGGATGCCCGCCGCGCGAATACCGGCGCGATGCGCTCCGCTCCCGGCAGGTTCCCCTCGACGCCAATCCGTACCGGAGTTTCCCCGTCAATGTGCTCATCGGGCACGAGGTTGAGATTCCGCATGAGAAAGTTGCTTTTCCTATGGTACTCCCGAGGTCCATGCAATAGACTCGGACGATGCGGTCATGGTCGGCAAGATGGGCCTGAGGAGCGGGCGGGGACCGGCGTCGGCGGACGCTCCGTCGACGCCGGGCATCGCCCTGAACGAGGACAACAGCCATTTCTTCTATACGCGCATGGGTTGGCCCGTCACGGAATCGACAGTCGACGAGTGGGTGGACCAGTATGCCGGAACCCAGGTACGGGAGCTCGTCATGTGCGTCAACTGCATGCGGACCGGCCATGACAGCGCCGTCTGGGAGCCCATTTGGAGCGGTTATGATCCGGACGGTCCCGACGACCAGCCCCTCCTCGCCAGCCTTTCCCCGGCGCATCGACGGCACGCACGTCGGTGGGTCCACACGGCCTGGGCCTTCCACGCCGCCGGCATCGATACGTATGCCCGCCGCATTTCCCGCGCGCGCGCCAAGGGCCTCTCCCCGTGGCTTTCCATGCGCATGAACGACGTCCACAACGCGGACGACGAGGCCTGCCACATCCATTCGCGTTTCTGGCGCGCCCGGCCGGACCTGCGCCGCGTCGGTTACCGCAGCGACCGGTGGACGGACCGCGCCTTCGACTACGGACAGCCGGAAGTCCGTGCCTACCACCTTTCCCTCGTTGAGGAGCTGGCCGGGCGCTACGATTTCGACGGCCTGGAGCTGGACTGGATGCGCTTCGGCTTCCATTTCCGTCCCGGATTCGAGCAGGAGGGCCTGCCGATCCTCACGGAGTTCACGAGGGAAGTCCGCAGGATCCTCGACGGAGCCGAAAGGAGGCGGGGCCACCGGATCCGACTGGGTGCCCGTGTGCCCACGCGTCCGGCCACCGCCCTGGGCCTGGGCATGGACGCCGTCGGCTGGGCCCGGGAGGGCCTGCTGGACATGCTGGTGGTCACGCCGTTCTGGGCCAGCTGCGAGACGGACATGCCGATCGAGATATGGAAGCAGCTTCTTTCCGGCACGGGAACCGTCCTCGCCGCCGGCCTGGAAGCGATCGTGAGGCCCGATCCCGAAATGAAACCCGTCTTCAACTCCATCGAGACGGTGCGGGGCATGGCCTCATCCCTGCTTGCGCGGGGCGCGGACCGCATCTACCTGTTCAACTACATGGACTGGGAGAACGCCATGTCGGAATCCGCGACCTATCCGCGCCTGCTTCGGGAGGCCGGAAGCCTTGAAACCATGGCGGGAAAGCCGCGCCGCCACGTCGTGACCTTCTCCGACACCTGGGCCCCCGGAGAACCGGAGGGCAGGCTGCTGCCGGCGCCCATGAATCCGGGCGAATGGAAGGAGTTCCGGATCCATGTGGGACCAAGGCCGGAATGCCGGTCCTGGATCGGCCTGTGCGCCGACGCGCCTTTTTCCGCGGAGGCCCTGGAAGTGCGCCTCAATGGCGCGCCGTGCGGACCCTGCGTCATGACGGAGTTCGCCAAGCCCAGGGCCGAGCTCCCGTCCTACGCATGGGAAATCCCCGAGGAAGCCTTGAAGGGGGGCTTCAACCTCGTGGAGATTCGAAGCGATATGGAGAACCGGCTGCGCTGGGTGGAGATCGGCGTCGGTCCCGCAAAGGGATCGCTGAAGCCAAGGTTGTGATTCCATATAAAAAAGTTGCGTATCATGATGTTTTTGACCCCGATCTCCTTTAGTCTACGTCCCATTGACGATACGGATGCTCCCAAGGAGGGATCATGATGAAGAAGCTTTTGGTTTTGTCTTTGGCGCTGTTCATGGCAATCCCATGGTCTGCCATGGCCGGCGGGGGTGCGGAAAAACCGGCTGCGCCCAAGATCCTCAAGCTGCAGTGGCATGCGTCCATCGGCACCGACAGCGTGTTCGAATGCCCCTGGCAGGACCAGCAGTGCCTCGTCCATGACATGATCTTCGATACGCTCCTCAAGGTGAACTCCGACGGGGTCACGTACGTGCCTCGCCTCGCCAAGAGCTGGAAGGTGTCCGCGGACGGGAAGACCTACACCTTCACCCTGGTCGACAATGCCAAGTGGCACGACGGCACGCCGGTTTCCGCGGAGGACGTCCTTTTCACCTTCAATACGATGCCCAAGGTTCCGGAAGCGAGCTTCAAGCAGTACATCACGATGATCGACGGCTATGCGGACGTGATCGGAAAGAAAGCGGACGCGATGAAGGGCCTTTCGGCCAGCGGGAATACCGTGACGTTCACCCTGATCGGCCCGGACAGCTTCTTCCTCAAGGCGCTCTGCCAGGTGCCCATCCTGCCGCGCCACCTGCTGAAGGACGTCGATCCGACGCTGTTCACGAAGTACCAGGCCTACTGGAAGAAACCGGTGGGCTGCGGGGCCTACCGGATCGACGAGGTGTCGTTCCCCAACTACTTCACCGTCGTGCGCAATGAAAGCTATTACGGGACCAAGCCGAACATTCCGAAGGCCCTGTTCACCAGCTACGCCACGGGAGGCAATGAGGCGGTCATCGCCGCGCTGATCGCGGGCAACCTCGATTACGCCTACGGAAACGCGGCCAATGACATCAACAATGCGAAGAACATGGTGGCGAAAAACCCGGACCTCGTCATGAAGGTGGTCCCGGCGACCTACACGCGGACGTTCCGGTTCAACAACGTCGGCTCCTCCGACGGGAAGTACAACGCCGACGTCCAGAAGGCGGAGGTGCGCCAGGCGATCCACCTGCTGATCGACCGGGACGCCATCGTGAACTTCTACAAGGGCCAGGCGGTCGCCCTCTCCACCTACGTCCATCCCCAGAACCCCGCCTACAACACCTCCATCCCCCTGTTCAAGCGCGACGTGGCCAAGGCCAAGGAGCTGCTCGCCGCGGCGAAGTTCGACTTCAGCCGTCCGCTGCGGATCCTCTACTACTACAACGACCAGACGTCGATCGACGTCATGGAGCTGGTGAAGCAGAACCTGGCGGAGGGCGGAATCAAGGCGGAGCCCTTCCTGGCCACCGGCGACCTGGCCTCGATCATCTACAAGGTGCGCAACTGGGACATGATCTACTGCGCCGCCGCCAAACCGGACCCGATCCTGATCTACTCCGTGCTGGTGCCCGACAACGGCCAGCAGGACGGCCTGTTCGGGGATCTCGCGTTCCGCAATGCGACCTTCCGCCCCCTGCTGGAACGCTACAGCGCCGCCACGGATCCCGCGGAGATCAAGAAGGTCGGAGACCAGATCCAGATGGAAGCGAGCAAGTACGCCCTCGACATCCCGGTCTACGTGCTCAACAAGATCTGCGTCCTCAACGCCTCCCGGCTGAAGATGGACGAGGGGATCTTCAAGACGGACCTGTTCAACATGATCGACAACAAATTCGACAAGTGGGAGCTGCTGAAATAGGCAGGCCCTCCGACCGGGCCGGACCCGCCGGCGCGCCGATGCGCGCCGGCGGCGGGGCCCCCGCGTCATGGATCCTTGATCCAACCCGAGATCGGTGGTAGGTGTAACCCCATGATCCGCTATTTCCTCTACAGGCTCCTGGCCCTGCTGCCCAAGCTGCTCATCATTTCCATGATCATCTTCCTGGGGCTGCAGCTGGTCCCCGGGGACCCGATCACCCGTTCCATTTCCCCGGAGGTGTACGCCAAGCTGTCCCCCGCCCAACTGGAGGAGATGCGGACCAAGCTGGGCCTGAACGATCCGCTCGCCCTGCAGTATCTGCGCTGGCTGGGCGGGGTCCTGCGGGGCGACTTCGGCTACAGCCTGGCCACCGGCGGCCGCATCGCCGACATGATCGCCCAGAGGCTGCCGGCCACCTTCGAGCTGGCCACGTTCAGCCTGGCCATCGCCACCGTCTTCGGGCTGCTCTTCGGCTTCGTCTCCGCCGTCCGGCACAACACGATCCTCGACCGCGTCAACACCGTGCTCGGGATGCTGGGGGTCTCGGTGCCGGAGTTCTTCTTCGGCCTCTGCGCCATCCTGGTCTTCGCGCTGTACCTGAAATGGTTTCCCACCGGCGGCCGCATGGAGTTCGGGCGGGAGGGGTTCTTCGACAGGATCCGCTACCTCGTCCTTCCCGCCTGCTGCCTCGGCATCTCCCTGATCGCCACCCTGATGCGCTACACCCGCGGTTCCATGCTCGACGTGCTGGGAAAGGACTACATCAAGGCCGCCCGCAGCAAGGGCCTCTCGGAGTGGAACGTGAACCTGAAGCACGGGCTGCGCAATGCCCTCATCCCCATCATGGTGATCCTGGTCTTCCGCATCCCGATGCTCGTCGGCGGCACCGTGGTGATCGAGACCGTCTTCAACTTCCCGGGCATGGGCAGCATGCTGATGGACGCCATCTCCGGCTCCGACATGCCGGTGGTCATGATCGCCACGCTGATCATCTCCTGCGCCATCCTGGCCGCCAGTTTCCTCGTCGACCTGTTCACGGCGGTCCTGGATCCGCGCATCCGATTCGGCGCCAGGTAGGGGGGGGGCGGTCATGGGAAAACGCACGGCCGTCCGTTCCAGCCTCGCGCGCAGGAACCTGGAAAAGTTCCTCTCCAACCGCCTGGCCATCCTCGGCCTGGCCGCCGTCCTGCTCCTGCTGTTCGCCTCCCTGGGCGCCCCGCTGCTGACCCGCTACGATCCGTCGTTCGTCGACGCCTCGGCCCGCTTCCTGCCCCCTTCCGCGGAGCACCTCCTCGGCACCGACAACGTGGGGCGTGACGTCTGGGCCCGCATCCTTTACGGCGGCCGCATCTCCATCTTCGTGGGCCTTTCCGGGGCGCTGGGCGCGGCGCTGATCGGCATCATCCTCGGCTGCGTCTCGGGCTATTTCGGCGGCAGGGCCGACGCCGTGATCCTCTATTTCTCGGAGATCTTCATGGCGTTCCCGCAGATGATCCTGATCCTGATCCTGGTGGGCTTCGCGGGCCGGGGGCTTTCCAACCTGATCCTCATCTTCTCCATCACCGGATGGACCAGCGCCCACCGCATCGTGCGCAGCCGCATCCTCTCCCTGCGGGAGGAGGCCTTCGTGGAGTGCTGCCGGGCCAACGGCATCGGCGGCCTTTCGATCATGTTCAACCACCTGCTGCCCAACACGCTCGGTCCGGTCATCGTGCACTGCACCCTGTCCACCGCCGGCTACGTGCTGGCGGAGTCGGGGCTGAGCTTCCTCGGGCTCGGGGTGCCGCCGAGCATCCCCACGTGGGGCAACATCATCAACGCGGCCAAGAGCCTGCTCATCATCCAGAACCATCCTGTCCTCTGGATCGCCCCCGGCATGGCCATTTCCCTGTTCGTATTGAGCATCAACTTCTTCGGCGACGGCCTGCGGGACGTCTTCGACCCGGCGCAGTAGGAGGCGCACCGCATGGCAGAAGGGCCGATCCTTTCCGTCCGCAACCTGCGGACCGAGTTCCAGGTGGGCCGCCGCTCGCTCCGGGCCGTCCAGGACGTGAGCTTCGAGCTGGCCCGAGGCCGCATGCTGGGCATCGTGGGGGAGTCGGGCTGCGGCAAGAGCGTCACGGCGCATTCCGTCATGCAGCTCCTGCCCAAGGCCGGGCGGATCTCCGGGGGGAGCATCCATTACGTGGACGGCAGCGGGCGGGAACGCGTCCTGAGCGCCATGGAGCGCAATGGGCGGGAGATCCGCTCCGTGCGGGGCCGGGAGATCGCCATGATCTTCCAGGACCCCATGTCCTCCCTGGATCCCGTCTACGGCATCGGCCACCAGATCGCGGAGAACCTCCTGGAACACGAGAGGCTGGACCGCGGGGAGGCCCGCGCGCGCGTCGTGGCGCTCCTCGCGGAGCTGGGCATCCCCATTCCGGAGAAGCGCTACGACGACTATCCCCACCAGTTCTCCGGAGGCATGAAGCAACGGGCCATGATCGCCATGGCCATGATCTGCAACCCGCGGATCCTGATCGCCGACGAGCCGACCACGGCCCTCGACGTGACCATCCAGGCGCAGATCCTGGCCCTGATGAAGCAGCTGCAGGAGAGGCACGGGACGTCGGTCATCCTGATCACGCACAACATGGGCATCGTCGCGGAGACCTGCGACGAGGTGGGGGTCATGTACATGGGACGGATCGTGGAGCTCGGGTCCCTGGAACAGATCTTCAACGCGCCCCGCCATCCCTATACCGCGGCGCTCCTGCGCTCCGTGCCGGTGCTCGGCCTGGGCGGGAGGAAGGAGCTGGAATCCATCCGGGGGACCACTCCGGACGCATCCACTGTCTTCGAGGGATGCGAGTTCGAGCCCCGATGCGACCGCGCCTGCCCGCGCTGCGCGAAGGAGAGCGCGCCCGAAAGGATCCTGGACGGTTCCCGCCGCGTGAGGTGCTGGCTGTATGCGTGACGCCCTTCTCGAGATCCAGGATCTGGCCAAGTACTACCCCGTCACGGAGGGGGCGCTACGGAAGGTGACGGGCCACGTGAAGGCCGTGGACCACGTGGACCTTTCCGTCAGGGACGGGGAGACCCTGGGCCTGGTCGGGGAATCCGGCTGCGGCAAGACCACCCTCGGCAAGTGCCTGGTGCGCCTCCACAGGCCCACCTCGGGGCGGATCCTGCTGCGCTCCGCCGACGGGTCCATGCAGGACCTGCTTTCCCTCCAGGGGAAGGAGAGCTTCCGCACCAGGCGCAGGATCCAGATGGTGTTCCAGGACCCGTATTCCTCCCTCAACCCCGTGAAGAACATCCTGAGCGCCTTCGACGAGCCGCTGCGCATCCACGGGTTCGGCAACGGGGCGCGGCGGCGGGACATCGTGGAGGAGGCGCTGCGCGCCGTCAACCTGCAGCCCGACTACATGTACCGCTTCCCGCACGAGTTCTCCGGAGGCCAGCGCCAGAGGATCTGCATCGCGCGCGCCCTCAGCCTGAAGCCAGAGGTGGTGGTCTGCGACGAGCCGGTCTCCGCGCTGGACGTGTCCATCCAGGCCCAGATCCTCAACCTGATGAAGGCCCTGCAGAAGCAGTACCGACTCACCTACGTCTTCATCGCGCACGACCTGAGCGTGGTCCAGTACATGAGCGACCGCGTGGCGGTGATGTACCTTGGCAAGGTGGTGGAGCTGGCCGACTCGGCGAGCCTGTACGCGGGCTGCCGCCATCCCTACACGGAGGCGCTGCTTTCCGCGGTCCCCATCCCGGTGCTCGGCGCCCGGAAGGACAGGATCCTGCTTTCGGGTGACGTCCCTTCCCCCGTGGACCCCCCTTCCGGCTGCCGGTTCCATCCGCGCTGCCCCAAGCGCATGGACGTCTGCCGGGAGAAGGAGCCGCTCCTGCAGGAGGTGCGGGGAGCCCCGGCCGCCGCGGAGGGGGCCGGGCATTTCGTGGCCTGCCATCTGGCCGAGCGGGGAGGGAAACGATGACGGGACGGGAGTGGTGGATCCAGGAGGGGCATGCGGACTTCTCGCGCGGCTCCTTCGACAACGGGGGGGACAACCTGTACGCGGGAGCCCGCGGCGCGGTGCAGACCATCCACCGGACCGACGTGAACGGCGACGGTCTGGTGGACATCATCCTGCCCAATGCCCACGGCCTCACCGAGCGCGGTCCCACGAGGATCTTCCATGCCGCGGCGGCCGGACGGCCCTGGGGCATGAAGGAGCTTCCCAACGACAGCGGCTGGATGAGCCGGATCGCCGACGTGGACGGGGACGGGTATCCCGACCTCGTCGTGGTCAACGGGGAGAACGGCGTCACCTCGGAGCTGGATTCCTACGTCTACTGGGGAGGCCCCCGGGGACTCACGGGGGAGCGCACGGAGCTTCCCACGGCGGGGGCCTACGACGTGGCGGTCACGGACGTCGACGGGGACGGCCGCATGGACCTGATCTTCCCCTCGGCCTGGGTGGACCACCACAATGGCGGGGAGGCGCGGCCGCTCACGGTGTACCGCCAGACGGCCCCGAGGCGCTTCGAGGACGCCACCGCCCGCCACGGGATCCCGGGCGTGGCCGCCGTGTCCCTGGCCTGCGCCCCCCTGACCGGCGGCGCCCGTCCGGATCTCGTGGTGGCCAACTACCGCAGCGCGTTCGACGGCGCCACCGACTCCTTCCTCTATCCCGGCACTCCGGAAGGATTCGACGCCTCCCGTCCCGTCCGCCTCCCCACGCGCCACGCCCTGCATGTCCTCACGGGGGACCTGGACGGGGACGGGCGCGGGGAGATCGTCTTTTGCTGCGAGCACGAGGTGCGCATCTACTGGAACCGGGGCGGCCGCTTCAGCTCGGGGGACAGGACCATCCTCAAGGCCGCGGGCATGACCACCACGTTCCTCGTCGGCGCCGTCCATGCCGCCATCGCCGACGTGGACGGGGACGGCTCCAATGAGCTGGTGCTGGCCATGGAGGACGGGGTGCAGATCCGCAAGGCGGATGCCCTGGAGGCGGTGCACGCGTTCCTGCCGCTCCCGCACGCCGTCTGGGTGCACGTCGGGGACCTCGACGGCGACGGGAGGCCGGACATCGTGGCCAGCCGCTACGACGCCGGGAAGGTCTATGAGGCGCCGTCCGCCGTCTTCTGGAACGGCCCGGACGGCTTCCGGGAGGACCGGCGCACCGCCTTCCCCACGGCCGGCGCCATGGGATGCACGGCGGGGGATCTGGACGGCGACGGCAGGGCCGAGGTGGTCTTCCATTCCACGGCGCAGGGGCCGACCACCTTCGATCCCGGGTTTCCGGCCTACGTGTACCCGGGCCGGGGCGGAGGCCGTTTCGATCCCGCTGACCGCATCGAGATCCCGACGGGCGGCTGGAGCAACTCCTACGTGCTGGCGGACCTGGATCAGGACGGAAGCCCGGAGCTGGTCCTCGCGGCCGCGGACGGCCTGCGCATTTTTCCCTGCGGTTCCGGGGGGCCGAGGCCGGAGCGGTACACCCTCCTCGCCCCGCGGCGCAAGGACGTCTTCTTCTACAATGCCTACGTAGCCGACTTCAACCGCGACGGCTGGCTGGACCTCTGCGCCGCGGCCTACACCTACGACGCGGATCCCGGCACCATGGCCAACTCCACGGTCCTCTTCTTCGGCTCGGAGCGCGGATTCTCCGCGGAGAACTCGGTGGTGTTGCCCACCTGCTGCTGCGGCCTCATGCACGCGGCCGACCTGAACAATGACGGCTTCCTCGACCTGATCTATCCCGACAAGCGCGGCTACCTGGTTGTCTACCTGGGCGGGCCTTCGGGGTATTCGGAGGACAGGACCTGGAAGGTGCCCCTTCCCGGCACCGACAAGGCCTACGTCGGCACGATCAACAGCGCGGACATCGACGGGGACGGCCGCCTGGAACTCGTGGTCGGCGTGATGGGCCACTACTTCCGCAGGCCCAGCGGGTTCTTCCTCCTGCGCGCGGGTCCTGACGGGATCCGCGGGGAGGACATCGAGTGGCACGGGACGGAAGCGACCAACCTGCGCATCTCCCTGGCGGACATCGACCGCGACGGCCGCCTGGACCTCCTGGTGCCGGCCTATTCCACGCAGTTCTCCCGCACGCTGCCCGCCCACGTCTACTTCGGCAATGGGCGGTCCTTCGATTTTGAAAAGCCCCTGACCATCCCGTGCAACTCCTCATGCGCCTTCACGGCCATCGACCTCACGGGCAATGGGTATCCCGATCTCCTGACGATCTGCCACCGCAACGACGTCGGCCACCAGGTGGACTCCCTCCTGTTCTTCAACGGACCCGATGGGCTGGACCTGGAGCGGCCGCTGCGCATCCCCGGCATGGGCCCCCACGGGGCCACGACCCGCGACTTCGGCAATGGCCTCACGCGGGAGCCCCTGGAGCGCTTCGTTTCGGAACCGCTGCGCCTGGAGGGCAGGAGGCCGGTGGAGCTGCGCTGGGAGGCGGAGGTGCCCTCCGGCACGGCCCTGTCCTTCCAGCTGCGGTGGGCGCGGGCCGGGGAGGACCTGGAGGCCCAGGCCTGGCGGGGTCCCGGCGGACCCGGCACCTCCTTCGAGCGCTCCGGGACGGCGGTGGAGGGAAGCCCCGCCGGCGCCGCGCTCCTGCAGTATCGCGCGACGTTCCTCTCCTCCAATGGCTGCGCATCGCCCCTGTTGCGCAGGATCGCCGTCCGGCTGGAAGGAGCCTGAGCCCGCCTTCCGGCCGTTGACCGCCTTTGGAGTGTGCGGCGGAAAAGGCGCAAAAAAAGTTTGACAGCCGCAATGGACCGTGCTACTGTAGGCGCTGCTATGAGAATGATTGTCAGACTGATAGCATATAAAGGTATCAATAAATGATGTTCGAGAGTCAAGAATTGATACCTTTCCATGGGGAAAAGGCATGGATGCGGTGATCCCCTCCGTAACGCCTCGAGCCGAGAAGAAGACGTTCTTGACCTATCTGAAACGCGATAAATGGCTCTACATCCTTCTGGTGCCGGGCTGCCTGTACTTCCTCGTCTTCAAGTACGTGCCCATGTGGGGCGTGGTCATCGCTTTCCAGGATTATTCCCCCTTCCTTGGCGTCTTCGGCAGCGCCTGGGTCGGGTTCCAGAACTTCACGGATTTCTTCATCAATCCGGACTTCATCCGGCTCCTCGTGAACACCCTGATCCTTTCGGCGATGAACCTGGTCTTCTTCTTCCCCATGCCCATCATCCTGGCCCTCATGCTCAACGAGCTGACCAACCAGCTGTTCAAGCGCACGGTCCAGACCGTCATCTACGTGCCCCACTTCATCTCCATGGTCATCGTGGTGAGCATCACCTACGTGCTTCTCAACACCACGGGAGGGCCGGTCAACGGGATCCTGCAGTCCACCCTGGGCCACAAGGTGGACTTCCTCGGCTCCACGGCCTGGTTCCGTCCCCTCATCATCATCCAGGTGATCTGGAAGGAGACAGGCTGGGGCACCATCATCTTCCTGGCGGCCATCGCGGGGGTGGACCAGGAGCTCTACGAGGCGGCCATCGTGGACGGGGCCAAGCGGTTCCGGCAGCTCCTTCACATCACCCTCCCGGCCATCCTTCCCACCATCGTGGTCATGCTGATCATGCGCATGGGCTACGTCCTGGACAATGGCTTCGAGCAGGTCTTCCTCATGCGCAATTCGCTGAACGGCAGGGTGGCGGACGTCTTCGACGTCTACGTCTACAACATGGGCATCACGCAGGGGGCTTTCAGCTACTCCACGGCCGTCGGCCTGTTCAAGGCCGTCGTCGGCCTGATTCTGGTGAAATGTTCCGACCTCCTGGCCAAACGGGTCGGGCAGTCCGGGATCCTGTAGGGGTCGTCATGGGAAAAACGGGTCGGATCCGGAACCAATCGGTGCTCGGCGTCGCCTTCGACGTCTTCAATGTCCTTTTCCTGGCCGCCTATGCGCTTGCGGCCATCCTGCCGTTCCTCTACGTCGTCGCCGGATCCCTCGCCAGCACCTACGAGTTCCGCACGCGCCCCTTTTTCATCATCCCGCAGACCTTCAACGTCCAGTCCTACCTCTACATCCTGAAGTCGGAACGACTCCTGCGCGCGGGCCTCGTCTCCATCTACCGCACCGTGCTGGGGACCGTCATCAACATGGCTTTCACCCTGACCATGGCCTATCCTCTGTCGCGCAGGGGCCTCAAGGGGCGGAACCTCATCCTGAACCTGATCGTCTTCTCCATGCTCTTCTCCGGAGGCATGATCCCCACGTTCCTGGTGGTCAACGCCCTCGGGCTCATCGACACCATCTGGGCCCTGGTCCTGCCCGGCGCCATCAGCGCCTGGAGCCTCATCATCGTGAAGACCTTCTTCCAGGACCTGCCTCCCGGCCTGGAGGAGGCGGCCCGCATCGACGGGGGCACGGACCTGCAGATCCTGGTGCGGATCGTGCTGCCCCTCTCCATGCCCATCGTGGCCACCTTCAGCCTCTTCTACGCGGTGGGGCATTGGAACGCGTTCTTCGACGCGTTGATCTATCTGAACAGCTCGAACAAGTGGCCCCTGCAGTTGATGCTGCGCCAGATGGTGGCCTTCGCCACGCAGGGCACCTTCGGCAGCGCTCAGGACATCTCGGAACTCACGGGGTCCATCCCGGAGGATGGAGTGAAGATGGCCGTCATCGTGGTGAGCACGGTCCCCATCCTGATGGTCTATCCCTTCTTGCAGAAGTACTTCACGAAGGGCGTCCTGATCGGCGCCATCAAAGGGTGAAGGGAAGATACGAGAGGAAAGGAGAGAGGTATGAGGAATCCGACAAGGGCCGCGATCGTCTTCGCGGCGGTATTCTGTCTGGCCTTCGGCTTCACGGCCAGGGTCGTCGCGGCGGACGCGCCGTTCCCGATCACGATCATGACGCGCACGTTCTCCGGGGACCCCATCAAGGACGATGCGCAGGCCAAGAGGATCGTGGAGGAGTACTGCAACGTCAAGCTGAACATCATCTGGGTCCCTTCCACGTCCTACGACGACAAGATGAACCTGGCCATCGCCTCCGGGGACATCCCCATGGTCATGCTGGCCGGCTCCAAGATCCCCAGCATCGTGAAGGCGGCCAAGGAGGGCGCGTTCTGGGAGATCGGGTCCTATCTGAAGGATTACCCCAACCTGGGCCGGGCCAACTCGATCACGCTGTGGAACTCCTCTTTCGAGGGCAAGGTCTACGGCCTGTATTCCAACCGGCCGCTGGGCCGCTACGGGATCACCTACAGGTCGGACTGGCTGAAGAACGTCGGGTTCAAGCAGCCGGTGACCATCGACGACTTCTACAAGATGCTGGTCGCCTTCCGCGACAAGGACCCGGACCAGAACGGCAAGGCGGACACCTACGGCATGGTCGTCACCAAGTACAACGGGCCCTGGAAGGTGATGCTCACCTGGTTCGGCGGTCCCAATGAGTGGGGCGAGGACGCCACCGGGCAGCTCCTGCCGTCGCACATGCACCCCGAGTACATGGACGCCCTGCGGTTCTGGAGGAAGATGTACACCGAGAAGCTCATCAATGACGACTTCGCGGTCATGGACCCCAACAAGTGGAACGACCCCATCTTCCAGAACAAGGCCGGCGTCATCGTGGACTGCATCAACACCGTGACCAACAAGTGGAACACCACCTGGGAACAGCAGAAGCTTCCGTACTACGCGGAGTGCATGGGCCCCATCCAGGGACCCAAGGGCCTGCGCAGCCAGGCGACCTCGGGCTACGGCAGCCTGTTCCTGTTCTCCCGCAAGGCCATCAAGGACGTGGCGACCCTGAAGAAGGTCCTGGCCTTCGAGGACAGGATGGGGGACCGTAAGATGCAGGACACCGTCACCTACGGCGTGGAGGGAAGGAACTTCACGATGCTGCCCGGCGGGTTCGTGAAGGTGAACCAGGATCCGAACATCCCCAAGAACGAGCTGAACGACCTGAACCAGATCCTGTCCTTCATCCCTCCGACCAACCAGACCCCGCAGGAACAGAAGCCCTGGGTGGTCAAGTACGAGAAGCAGATGCTGGACAACGAGCCGTACGTGGTCGGTGACCCGACCCTCGCCTTCGTCTCCCCCACCATGGGGACCAAGGGCGCGCAGCTGAATACGATCATCGAGGACGCCCGCGTGCAGTTCATCGCCGGCCAGATCGACGAGAAGGGCTTCAACGACGCCGTGGCGCTGTGGCGCAAGACCGGCGGCGACCAGGTGATCAAGGAGTTCAATGACGATTATAAAAAGGTGAAACGCTAAGGCGTGCCCCGCGCCTTTCGGCGCGGCAGGGCGGCTCCCGGGGCGGCATGCGCGTCCCGGGAGTTTTTTTTCAATCGCCGCGCCCGCCGTCCCCGTCCTATCCGGCGATGACGTGCCATACGCTCTACATGTACGTGGCGGAGAGGAAGCAGCCCCGCCTCAAGATCGGCTCCCCGGAGGACGCCTACAAGGCCTTGTCGGCCTTCCGGGCCGTGCGCACGGAGCACTTCCTGGCCCTCACCCTGACGAGCGACCATGAGGTGATCGCCGTGCGCATCGTCTCCATGGGCCTCCTCAACCGCTCCCTGGCGCACCCGCGGGAGGTGTTCTGGTGGGCCATCCACGACAATGCGGCGGCCCTGATCATCGCCCACAACCACCCGTCGGGGAAGACCGACCCCTCCCCCGAGGACCGGGAGATCACCTCCACCATGAAGGAGGCGGGGCGGATCCTGGGCATCGAGGTGCTGGACCACCTCGTGGTGGCCAGGGGAGGGTATTACAGTTTCCTGGAGCGGGGGACGCTGTAGGCCCGCGGCGGCCTGGACTAGATCACCGCTTCGCCGCGCTCCGCGAGCATTTTCGGCCCCATCTCCCGCAGCTTGTACTTCTGGATCTTGCCGCTTCCCGTCATGGGGAACGAGTCGACGAGGAAGACGTACTTGGGGATCTTGAAGCGGGAGATCTTGCCGCGGCAGAAGTCCCGGATGTCCTCCTCCGTCACCTTGGCCCCGTCCTTGAGGACGATGAAGGCGCCCACCTGCTCCCCGTACTTGGGGCTGGCGATGCCGGCCACCTGCGCGTCCTTGATCCCGGGCATGGTGAGGAGGAACTCCTCGATCTCCCGCGGGTACACGTTCTCCCCGCCGCGGATGATCATGTCCTTGATGCGGCCGGTGATCCGGTAGTAGCCCTGCGCGTCCACGGTGCCCAGGTCCCCGGAGTGCAGGAAGCCCTCCTTGTCGATGGCCAGGGAGGTGGCCTCCGGCATCTTGTAGTAGCCCTTCATCACGTTGTAGCCGCGGCAGCAAAGCTCGCCCACCGCGCCGACGGGCGCCTGCCTGCCGGTCTCGGGGTCCACGACGCGCACCTCCACATTGTCGAAGGCCTGTCCCACAGTGGAGACGCGCAGCTCGACAGGGTCGTCGGTCCGCGACTGCGTCATGCCCGGGGAGGTCTCCGTGAGGCCGTAGACGATCGTGATCTCCCTCATGTTCATCTCCGCGATCACCCGCTTCATGAACTCGATGGGGCAGGGGGAGCCGGCCATGATGCCGGTACGCAGGCTCTTCGTGTCGAACAGGGAGAACATCGGGTGGCTGAGCTCCGCGATGAACATGGTGGGCACGCCGTAGAGGGCGGTGCATTTCTCCTTCTGCACGGAGGCCAGGACCACGAGGGGATCGAAGGATTCGAGCAGGACGTGCGTGGCGCCGTGGGAGAAGACGGCCATCACGCCGAGGACCATGCCGAAGCAGTGGTAGAGCGGCACGGGAAGGCAGACCCGCTCCTCCGAGGTGAACCTCTGCCGCTCCCCGATCTGGAAGCCGTTGTTCAGGATGTTGTGGTGCGTGAGCATCACGCCCTTGGGGAAGCCCGTGGTGCCGGAGGTGTACTGCATGTTGATCACGTCATGGCAGGAGAGGCCCGCCATGGCCTTCGCCAGGCGCTCTTCGTCCACGTGGCCGCCCAGGAGCAGGAGCTCCTGCGTGTTGAACATCCCGCGGTGCTTCTGCGGCCCCATGAAGACGACGTTCTTGAGCATGGGGTACTTCGGACTGTCCAGGCGGCCCCGCTCCGCCGTCTTCAGCTCCGGGATCAGCTCGTTGACCATGGCCACGTAGTCGCTGTCGCGGTACCCGTCGATGAGGCAGAGCGCCTTGACGTCCGACTGCTTGATGAGGTAGTCCAGCTCGTGGACGCGGTAGGCGGTGTTCACCGTCACCGTGACCACGCCGATGCGGGTGGCGGCGAACATGTAGGTGAGCCAGTCGGGCACGTTGGTGGCCCAGATGCCCAGATGATCGCCCTTGGAAAGGCCGATCGCGAGCAGCCCCTTGGCCAGGCTGTCCACCCGGGCGTCGAACTGCGCGTAGCTGAAGCGCAGGTCCCGGTCCGCGTAGACCATGAAATCCTTGTCCGGATGCAGTGCCACCTGTTTGCGCAGCATCTGGTCGATGGTGTCCTCGATGAATTGCATCGCTTGCCTCCGTGGGTCCGGGACGTCAGGACGGCGAGTAGACCACGCCGATGATCCGCGCTTCCCCGCCGCCCGCGCTGTGGACGTTGTGCGGCACGATGGAGTCGTAGTAGATGGAGTCTCCCCGCTCCAGGCGGTACTTTTCCCTGCCGTAGTCGATCTCGATGGCCCCTTCGACCACGAAGAGGAACTCCTCCCCCTCGTGGGTGGAAAGCTTCGCGTCCTGGGCGGAGGAGGGGTGCAGCACGACGAAGAACGGCTCCATGTGCCGGCCCGCCTTGTCCGCCGCCAGGGAGAAGAAGTCCAGGTCCGAATGGTCCGCCTGGTTCTTGTCGGAGAAGCGCACCACGCCATGGCGGTCCCCGCCGCGGGCCACCACGGGGCCGATGCCCTCGTGGTCGTCCAGGAAGGTGCCGAGACGCACGCCGAGCACGCGCGCGATGCGCACCAGGGGCGCCAGGGAGGGGATCAGGTCCCCCGCCTCGATCTGCCTCACGAGCTCCGGCTTGAGCTCCGTGCGTTCCGCCAGCTGTTCCGCCGTGATGCCGCGGGACTCGCGGACGGTCGCGACCTTGCGGCCGAGGGTGTTCTTTTCCGGCATATGGGTCCCCCTTGTGGATCTCTGCAAGAACTTCGTTCCATGGAAAACGGTATTTATTCCGATACTGCATGGAAATGCAATGAAACGTCAAGGGGTTTTCTACCGGGCGTGCCCCGCCGCACTCGGCTACGACGACGGCGCGCGGTCAGCCCTTCCTCGCCTCCCGCAGCAGCGCGAGGCTCTCCGCCAGCACGATGTCCGCGGCCGCGGCGTCCACCCGGCGCGTGTCTTCCGAGTAGCCGCCCTCCCGGATGGCCTGCGCCGTGGGGATGTAGCCGATGCTTCCGTTGGTAAGGCCGACGAGGTGCGTGTGCGGGAAGGGGCTGTCCTTCCCCATGGCGAGGCCCACCTCGGTGTAGAGCTCCCCGGGGAAGCTGAGGTAGGCGCAGTCGCCGAAGGAGACGCAGGTCTGCTCCACGCGGATGGGCCGGTCCTGGACTTCACGGAGCTCCTGGAGGAGCTTCGCCTTGTAATCGTCCCCCACGCCGTCTGCGACCGGCTTGAGTTCTCCGCCGGTGCGGGAAAGCACTTCCCGTGCCCAGGCCAGCTCGGCGTCCGTGATGCGGCGGGCCGGAAGGTCATAGGACCTCCCGTGGACCGCGATGCGGGGGGAGGGCAGCTCCCGTTCCCCCGCGATGGCCCGTTCCACGGCATCGGCCAGGGCGTGGCCGAGCCTGTCCATGCCCTCCCATTCCCTGTCGCGGAAGTTGTCGATGTCCACCGAGCCCTGCGCCCCGTTCTGGAAGAGGGCTTCCCCTCCGTGGCGCCGCGCGACGAGGCGTGCGGCGAGGCCCGGGTATTCGTCGGTCAGCAGGTAGTTCTCCCCGGAGAGCGCGTTGGGGTGGCAGGGGTGGTGGAAGAGGGTGGCGACGGTCCGGCCGTCCCCGGCTGCGAAACGGGTCACGGCGACCCGTGGATCGGCCTCCCCAAGGACCTTGACGATCCTCTCCGCGGGGAAGGTCTCCCAGTTCATCACGACGTGGCCGTCGTCGGCCAGCAGGCGCCTGTAGTAGCTTACGGTGCGCTCTTCGCTCTCGCCATGGAAGGCGCGCGCCGGCTCCAGGCGGGAGACGGCCACGCGCGCCGCCTCCGCGACGCGTTCCCCGAGGAGCCGCACGAATCCCGTCTCCTTCGGGTTGAAGTAGCCGAAGGCGGCCGGGCCGGAGTGCGTGTGGGTCGTGGAGACCAGGACGTTCTCCGGCGGGATCCCGCTTCGGGCCGAAGCCTCGCGCCGGATGGCGTCCGCGTCCCCGCCGCAGAGGGCGCACACGTCCACCGAAACGATCGCCACGGCCTTCGACGCGTCGGGTCCGTTGGAGAGCACCAGGACGCGCGCGTGCAGCCTGTCCCGCACGCCCCCGCTGCGGTGGGCCCGGATCATGCCGTCCATCCAGACCGGTCCCTCCGGCGTGATGTCCGTCGATGCCGCTCCCGCGTAAAGCCGTTCCTTGACAGTCTTCATGTCGCGCTCCATGCGGTGTTGCCGCGCGCGATCGTGCGCCGCAGCTTGAGGTCCTTGTCGAGGAGGATCAGGTCCGCGTCCCTGCCCACGGAGATCTCCCCGGCGTTCAGGGCGAGCAGGCGAGCGGGCGTCGTGGAGCAGAGCCGGGAGGCCGTCGCGAGGTCCCGGCCGAACAGGCGCACCGCGTTGCGCAGCGCGTCCAGTTGGGTCAGCGCGCTGCCGGAAAGTTCCCCGTTGCGCTCGACGAGGCGCACGCCGTCGTTAGGGCCGCGGATCTCCACCAGCACCCCGCTGCCGGGAAGCGCGCGCCTTCCGGGAGGCAGGCCCGCGCCCACATTGCTGTCCGTGATGAAGGAGATCCCGTCCGCTCCCTTGCAGCGCAGCGCCTTTTGCACGAGCAGCGGCTTCACGTGGGTGCCGTCAGCGATGATCTCGGCGGTCAGCCTGTCCTCCACCAGGATGTAGTCCACGAGGCCTTCCGGGTAGACCCCGGGTTCCGGGTAGTCGGGAAGGTCGAAGGTGTCGAACAGGTGCGTCACCAGTCGCGTGCCGGCGTCCACGACGCTCCGCGCCTGACCGATGGAGGCCCTCGTGTGCGCGATGCTCGTGACGATCCCCCGGGCCGTGAGGAGCCGCACCAGCTCCGGGGCGCCCGGAAGATCCGGCGAGACGTCCCAGATCCGGATGTGGCCGCCTCCGGCCTCCGTGAGGCGCTCCGTGGTTTCCGCCGTGATCCGCGTGATGTCCTGCGGCACGCCGCCGCCCGCCTTGGCCAGATACGGGGATTCCAGGCGGAAGCCCGCCACCTGGGGCGTCAGGCGCAGTTCCCCCGTCTCTGCGCGGTGGCGCTTCATGGACCGTTCCAGGCGCTCCGGCGGGCCGAAGAGGGTGGCGCAGAAGCGCGTGACCCCGTATTCCGCCTCGATGCGCGCGTATTCCGCCAGGTCCCCCTCCAGCGCGAGCACCTCGCGGATCCCGTGCGTATGCAGGTCCACGAGCCCCGGAAGGACGGTCAGGCCGCGCGCGTCCACGTCCCTGGTCCCGAGCGCGGCGGGAGCCGCCGGAAGGACCGCCGCGATCAGGCCGTCCTCGACCGTGACGTCGCATTCCCGGAAGGTCCCGTCGGCAAGGAGCACGGAGCCTCCCCGAATCGTGGTTTTCACGCCGGCGGCCCTACGCGCCCTGGAAGAACTCGATCAACTCCCCGTCCGGTCCCTTGCAGAAGGCGATCCGCGCGGGCAGCGGGGGCGTGCTCGGGATCTGCACGGACTTGGGCTCCACGGTGACCTCGCAGCCCGCGGCGCGCGCCTTGGCGAGCATCCCGTCGGTATCCGAGGTACGGAAGGCCAGGTGCACGAGGACGCCGTCCGGTTTGGGACCCGTGCCTCCCGCGAAGATCTCCAGGATGTTGCCGCCTCCGGCGTCCAGCATGGCGACCCGGCCGTCCCCTTCGCCCCAGCGCCGTTTTTCCTTAAGGCCAAGGACGTCCCGGTAGAACGCCACGCTCTTTTCGATGTCCCGCGCCTTCAGCGCGAGGTGATGGAACCCATTGATGGAAGCCATGCCGGTATGGGAGCACGGAGCGCCGCGGGAGTCAACCGCGGCGCGCCCGGCCCCGTTCCCTCAGCCCTGGGGAGTCGGGGTGATGGAGTCCATCAGGGATCCCAGGTCGGAATCGGGGGAGGTCGAGTCCTCGTTGTCCGAGATGCCGATGAATCCCCAGACCCTGTCGTTGGAGATGACGAGGCGCACCCAGTAGACAAGGGGGTCCGTCTGGTCGTACTGGCCGGTTCCACGGAAATCGGCGGCCGGCATGCCCTCGATGTCGAATACGTCGCCGTCCAGCTTGACCGCCGCGGTGGCCTTCTGGTCCTTCATGCGGGCGATGAACCCCTTGAGGCCTTCGTCGAGGTACCTTTTTGAGCTCTTTTTTACGCTTCCCCCCGACGGGATCTGGTAGACCGGTATGATCATGACGCCCGTCACGTTCTCCTGGTCGGTCACCTGCAGGATCTCCTCGGTTTCGCCCTCGGAGGGCTCTCCCCAGCCGACCGGGATCGTGAAGGTCAGGCCCGAGGGATCGTGGGAGTATGTCTGGGGCTCGTCGTAGTTTTCATCGTTGCCTTCATCATATCCCTCCGTGAAGGCCGCGAGTTCCTCCGGATCGTCGCCGAAGGTATTGTTTTCCAGCGTGCAGTCCGTGAAGGCGACGTACGACTCCTCGCCCTCCGCCCGGAACTCGGCAATGTCGTTGTCCGTCAGGGAGCATTCCGTGAACTCCACGCTCGCCATCGTCTCTCCCGTGATGACGATGGCCGTCGACCCCGCGTTGTTGGCGATTTCGCATTCGTCGAAGGTGACGCTTTCCGTCTCCTCGATGTAGAACAGCGGATCGGCCGCGTTGGAGTCGATGGTGCAGTTCTCGAAGGATACGTCGGTCGTTCCGCCGATCCAGGCGGCGCTGGAGGAGCAGTCGCGGATCGTCGTTCCCGACAGGCTGACGCCGGTGCAGCCTTCGGTATTGATGCCCCATGCCCCGCTGCCGTAGAGGTCGCAGGATTCCACCGTCATCTCCGTCGAATCCTTGAAGGAGACCACGCCGGCCATGCAGGGTTCGCTCGCCTCGTGTCCCATGGTGAGGCCCTCGAGGGTGACGGACTCGCAGTTCTCGAAGGCAAGCACGTAGGCATAGGGGGTGGAGGCGATGATGCCGACCTCATCGGACTGCGCCCTGATCGTGAGTCCTGAAAGGCCGAGGATGGTGAGCTGGAAGTCGCCGCCGCCCGCGTCGTCCCAGCGGAAGTACTGGCTCTTCACGCTCCCTTTTTTCACCGTGTAGGTCCCCGGCTTCATGACTATGGTCCTGTCGGGACCGATGGCCCTGAGGAACTGGTCCATGTTGGAAACCGTGAAAGTCTTCTCGGCGTACGCCGCGGTGCAGGCGAATGCGGCAAGCGCCAAGGCGGCGATCATCGTCCTTCTCATTGAGATACCCCCTTGCATCGATTCCCTTGATTGTAGCCCATCCGGAGGCGCGTTTCCAGCTTGTTGAGGGGGTATGATCGTGTGTATCTTGATCACGGTGCAGTGGAATCCGATCGTCGATCTGATCGCCTCCATGACGAGTCCCTACGACCGGGACCGCTTCGTCGGGGCCCTCATTGTCGCCGCCGCGGCCACTGTCCGCAGCGCGGATTTCGACCTTTTCGCGCTGGACGGCGACGGCGGCCTCACCGGGATCCTTCCTCCGGGGTTCGTCCCCGGACGGACCGCGGCCACGGTGTGCCGTGGCGGCCTGGAGGATGCCGCCGCCGCCTTCCGCGCGCGCAAGGGCAGGGACCTGAAGGACGACGAGTTTTTCGGCCTGTTTTCCCGGTCTCCGGGATCCGTGGTGGTCCCGATCACGGCCCCGGACGGGGAGAATCTCCTGTTGTGCGTCGTGGCGCAGGACATGCGGGACGAGGATCTGGCCGCGTTCCTGGGCGTGGCGCGCATCTGCCTCCACCTGTATTCCATCTTCCGGGAAAGGGATCATGACCGCCTGACGGGCCTCAAGAACCGGAGCCAGCTGGAGGAGCAGGTGAGCCAGCGCCTCTGGAACCGCGCGGAAAATTGCGCGCAGCCGGCGTCCGGAGAGCGGCGTTGCCAGGCGGAGGCGGGGGCCAACTGGCTGGCCATCCTCGACCTCGACCACTTCAAGCGGATCAACGACACCTTCGGCCATCTCTACGGGGACGAGGTCCTGATCCTCCTGGCCGGCATCATGCGCCAGGTGTTCCGGCGGGCCGATCAGCTGTACCGCTACGGTGGGGAAGAGTTCATCGTCCTGCTGCCGCGCATCGACAGGGACGGGGCGATGTGCGCCCTGGAACGCTTCCGGGCCGCCGTGGAAACCCACGACTTCCCCCAGGTGGGACGGGTTACAGTCAGCCTCGGGGCCGTGGAGGTGGCCGGCCAGCCCCTGGCGACCACTGTCATCGGCCATGCCGACCAGGCCCTGTACTGGGTGAAGAGCCATGGCCGGAATCAGGTGGCCCTCTATGAGGATCTGCTGGCGGACGGAAGGCTGACGGACGAGGTCCGCGGCGGCAGCCTGGAAATCTTCTGATCCCCGCGCGGAGGCCCGGTCCACCCACGGCAGGTTGACAGGGTTTTACCCATCCGGTACTCTATTCCTATAAATTCTATGTCAACCGAAATCGACCTCCAACAGATCAAACGATCCGCGCACAATTCCATCCCGTTGACCTTCAAGACCTACACGCTTCCCCACGAGACCGAGATGTACCTGGACAAGGTGCTCGAGGCGTTCCTCCTCGAGCTCGGTCAGGAGAAGCTCAAGGAACCGCTCTCCTACTGCCTGCGGGAACTCGCCGTGAACGCCAAGAAGGCGAACACGAAGCGCGTCTACTTCCTGGAGAAGGGCCTGAGCCTCGACAACGAGCAGGAATACGAGTCGGGGATGAAGCACTTCAAGGAAGAGACCCTGGGGGACATCCAGAAATACCTGCAGAAACAGAAGGAGATCGGTCTCTACATCAAGGTGATCTTCCAGACCAAGGGCAAGATGCTCACCATCTCGGTGCGCAACAACGTGGAGATCACCAAGAAGGAGCAGATCCGCGTCTATGACCGTCTGGCCCGTTCCCGGGCCTTCAGCTCCCTGGAGGAGGCCTTCTCCACGGTGCTGGACAACTCGGAGGGCGCCGGCCTCGGGATCGTCATCATGGTCCTCATGATGAAGAAGATCGGGCTTTCAGAGGACTGCTTCAACATCGACACGGATTCCGGGGAGACCGTGGCCAGCCTCGCCGTCCCCTTCTCCGATGTCCACCTGGAACAGCTGGAGACCCTCACGCGCACGATCGTGAAGGAGATCGAGACCCTTCCGCAGTTCCCGGAGAACATCGTGCAGCTCCAGCGCCTCACGGCGGACACAAACTCCGAGATCACGGAGATCGCCCGCCAGATCAGCATCGACCCCTCGATGACCGCGGACCTCCTGAAGCTCGTCAACTCCGCCTCCTACATGCTGCCCAAGAAGGTGGACAACATCGTGGAGGCCGTGAAGCTGGTCGGCTTCAAGGGCGTGCGCAACCTCCTGTACTCCTACGGGACCCAGAAGGTCCTCGGGGAGAAGTACAGCGAGATGCGCATCATGTGGCAGCACTCCTACAGGTGCGCCTATTACGCCTACCAGATCGCCAAGAACTTCCGCAAGAAGAAGGACCTCCTGGACGACGTGTACACGGGCGGCATCCTGCACGACCTGGGCCAGATCGTCATCGCCTCCCTCCACCCGGACCTCCTCGACCGCATCTCCAAGATCTGCCATTCGAAAGGCATCCCGGGCCGCATGCTGGAGGACTTCTCCGTGGGACTCAACCACGCGGAGCTCGGTTCGATGATCGCCTCCCAATGGAATTTCCCGGATCCTCTGGTGGCCGCCATCCGCTACCACCACGCGCCCATGGAGGCTCCTCCCGCGGTCAAGGACATCGTCTATTGCGTGTACCTGGCCAACGCCATCTGCGACCTGGAGCGCGAGAAGTGCGGCTTCGACCAGATCGAGCCGAAGGTCCTCAAGGACTTCAACATCGAGAAGGAAGAGCAGCTCACCTCGATCCAGGGACGGCTCTCCAAGGCCTTCGAGGACCAGAGGCAGCGTTTCCAGAGCTGAAAAGCCGCGGCCCGTCACGCGGGTCCCGCGTTTGACACGCTCCGATCTATATATTATTTTCCGCATATAGATAGGAGGGGATGCCGTCATGGCCGTCGTCATCTATACCACCGCCACCTGCGGGTACTGCAGGATCGCCAAGGACTTCTTCCGCAAAAGAAACGTCCCGTTCTCCGAGTACGACGTCGGCGCGGACCGCCGGCGCGCCGAGGAGATGGTGCGCAAGTCCGGCCAGATGGGCGTTCCCGTCATCGAGGTGAACGGGAAGGTCATCGTGGGCTTCAACCAGCCGGAGATCGAGAAGGCGCTCCGCGGCTGAAGCCCCGCCGCCGCAAGCGCCGCGCATGACGGAGCCGTCTTCCTTCCCCGGGAGAGCCAAGATGAAAGGTACGGTCGATTCCGTGAAGCCCGTCCTCCAGGAGGACCGGCTGAAGGTCGTGGCGCGGGTGCGGACGGAGGACGGGAGCCTCCGGGAGGCGTACATGCCGGACCGGGAGCTGGCCGCCGTGCTTCCGCGGTCCATCCTCCTGGGGGCGTCCAACCGCGCTCCCCGGGGGCTTCTGGCCACGATGGAACCCATCCTGGCGCGCATGAGCCAGGGGCGGGTCGTGCGGGTCTGGAGCTACAAGGAGAGGGATTACTTCTCGTTCCAGCCCTGGAGGTCCGTCCGCTTCACCGACTGAGCCGGGCGTGCCACCGCTGCATCAGGATGCCGAAGGCCACGGCCACGTTCAGGGAGCGCTTGGCCCCGGAGAGCGGGATGCTGACGCGCCCGGCCCCCTCTTCGGCCAGCCCCAATGCTTCGGGGCTCAGGCCCAGCTCCTCGGAGCCCAGGAGGACCGTTCCGCTTTCCGGGAACTCGAACTCGTCCACCGGGGTCCCCCCCAATTCCAGCGCGAAAACTCCGGGAGAACCGCGCAGAGTGGACAGGGCGGCCACGGACCAGGGAAGCACGGTCTCGGCGGCCCTGGAGGTCCTGGATGCCCGCGGGTGGTCCGGACGCGGGGTCATGGGGGACAGCAGTGCCCGGGAAGCGCCGAAGGCTTCCGCCGTTCGGAAGATGGAGCCCACATTGTAGGGGGAACGGATGTCCTCCAGGTAGACCCCGATGGGGAAGGCCACCCGGGCGGAGGCGTCCAGCCCGCCGGTGAGCGGATCGATGAAGTCCCATTCCGCGGGTTCCGCCCCCAAGGCGTGCAGGAGGGCGTTTCGCAGCGCGTTCAGGGGACGCGGCAATGCCTCGGGGCGCCCGAGGCGGAGCGCTTCCAGCGCGGCCGTCCGCGCGGCATCCAATTCCGCGGCGATGGGGCCGGAATCCCCGGTCGTGGCGGAGAGCAGGTCAGCCAGGTATCCCGTGTCCACCGGCGCGCCGCGGCGCATGTCCTCCTCGACGCCCTTCAGGATCCTGGCCACCTTGAGGGCCCGCGTCCGGGGGGAGAGTTCCCGCAGCTTCCTTAGGGGAAACACGATCCGTCCTCCAAAGGCTTCCTAGAAGGCGGCCTTGATCATCTCGTACAGGTCCTCGATGGCCGCCGCGCGCGGCAGGTAGTTCATCATGTCGTAGGAGCGGGCGGTGCCCGCGATCTCTATCATCTCGTCCAGCGACAGGTCGAATTCCCTCAGGCGCGTGGGCAGGTTCAGGGAGGAGATGAGCCTGCGGACCGCGTCCACGGTCTTCGTGGCGGCCTCCACCGTGGGAAGCCCTTCCGTAGACTCGCCCAGGAAACGGCCGAGCTGCGCGATGCGCTCCCCGCGGGCGCTGATGGCGTACTCCATCACCTGGGGCAGGAGAATGGTCGACACCCAGGACTTGGGGACCATGAAACGGGCGTTCATGGCATAGGCCAGGGCGGTCCCGATCCCGGTGCGGCTCATCGACAGGCCCAGGCCGGTGAGGAGGCCCGCCATGCTCGCGTTCGTGCGCGTCTTCACGTCGTCGGGATTCTGCATCGCCTCCCCCAGCGACCTGCCGAGGATCTCGATGGCCTTCAGGAACCAGGTGTCGGTCAGGAAGTTGCCCCGCGTGGAAAGGAATCCCTCCACGGCGGCGAGGAGGGTGTCCATCATGCTTGTGGCGGTGTACTTGGCCGGAAGCGCGTTGCAGAGCTTGGGGTCCATGACCACGGCCTTGGTGATCCCCTTCTGCGCCCTTCCCATCTTGCCGGTCCTGTCCCGGCCGTCAGTGATCAGCCATTCCTCGGTGAGCAGGAAGTGGTCCCGGCATGTCGTGGGGACCTCGATGTAGGGCAGGGGCTCCCCCTGGGGCTGCACGCCGGAGAGGTAGTCGTCCATGTCGTTTTCCGTCGGCACGGTCATGGCGATGCACTTGGCCGTGGACAGGGCCCGCATGCCGCCCAGTCCGATGACCACGTCGGCGTGGGATCCCCGCGCCAGGGTGACGCCGTTGTCCACCGTGGCCGTGGTTCCATTGGGCACCACCTCGTCGAAGACGATGTACTGGGTGCCCCGCTTGTCCAGGATGTCCTGGATCCGCTGGACGACCTTGCTCTCGTAGAGGATGGCCTCCGTGACGAGGAATGCCCTTTCGCCGTATTCCGCCGCGATCTGCCCGATCCTCGTGATCGTGTCGACGCCGAAGACCACGCGCGTCGGGACATGGAACAGGATGTCCGGCATACGCTCCCTTTCTAATAAAAAAAGCGGAGTGATCCCCCTGCGGACCCTCCGCTTCCGATACCGCGCACGAGCCGTGGCGGGCCGTTACACCCCGAAGCTCTTGAGGATGTTGTCCGCGACGGTTTCAATCACCTGACGGGAAGGATACGAAGGATCCTGAAGCTTCCGCTTCACCTCTTCGATCCTTTCCAGACGGATATCCGTGGTCTTCTTCGCGACTTCGGTAGCCTTGAGGACCTCCGCCTTGGACTTGGCTTCCTCGGACACGTTGATGGAGTCCACGTCGGACTTCCGGTTCGACCGGGACGGACGTTCCGTCTTCTTGATATTCGAGGTAGGATCCAGGGGCCCAATTCTCTCAACCGTCATCGGAAATCCCTTTCTTTCAATTTATCCTATCGGCAGAATCCGGAGACGACTTGAACCATTTCTTGCGCACCAGTCTATTCCCGTCCGTCCGGCTCGTCAAGCCTTGCGGAGCCGGGCACTCAACCGAGCCTGACGATTTCCGCATCCATGTCCCTCGTGTCCACAATGGCCACGCTGGCGTACTCCGCCATGACGCCGGAACACGTACCGGGATTCAGGAGCTTCCTGTCCCCGCCCTCGATCCGGGCCTTGTGATTGTGGCCGTACAGCACCAGGTCGAACTGACCGGAGCGGAACAGGTCGTCGGCAAGGTCCGGGAAGTGCATCATGACGATCTTGCGGCCGTCCAGCTCCAGTTTCCAGGCGAAATCCCGGAATTCGCAGAATCCCTCCCCGCGTTTGCCCAGGTAGACGGGGTCTCCGTCATTGTTGCCCAGTACCGCCTGCATCCGCACGCCCGCGGGTCGGAGCCTGGCCAGTTCCGCCACCATGAAGGGGGAGCAGAAATCGCCGCAGTGCAGCAGGATCTCGATCTGCCGGGAGAGGAAAACGTCCACCGCTTTCCTGGCATTGGCTATGTTGTCGTGACTGTCGGACATCACCCCGATCTTCATGTTCGCCCCACACACATAGGATCGGCCGCGGACCGCATTCTTTACAGCATATTTCCCCCGTGCTACCCTGCCCGGCATGCGATACCTTGGGATCCTTGGATTCGGGAACATGGGGGAAGCCGCGGCGGCCGGGGTGCATGGCCGCATGCCCGACCTTCCCGTCGGAATCTTCGACGTGAAGGCCGAAAAGCGGGCTTTCGCCAAGGACCGCTACGGTTTCGCCGTCTTCTCCTCCCCGGTGGAACTGGTCGCCGCGGCGGACAGGATCGTCCTGGCGATGAAGCCTCAGGACGTCGAGGCCCTCCTGCCGCAGATCCGGGACGCCTCCCGCGGCAAGGGGTTCATCTCCCTGCTGGCCGGAAAGCCCGTCCAATCGATCCGCGAAGGCCTGGCCACGGATCATGTCTGCCGCTTCATGCCGAACATCGCGGCGCGGAAGGGAAAAGCCCTGACCGCGGTCTGCTTCACCCCCGGGGCGGGGGAGGAGTTCAAGGCGGATTGCCTGGCCGTGGCGGGCGCCATGGGAACGGCGATGGAGCTTCCCGAGAAGCTGTTCGCCGCCTTCACGGGCGCCTGCGGATGCGGGATCGGTTTCGCCCTCTCCTTCCTGCATTCCATGGCCCTGGGCGGCGTGGCCGCGGGATTGGATTACCCCACGGCCCTCAAGTCCGCCGTGGCGGCCGCGGAAGGCGCCGTGAGCCTGCTCTCGGAGCCGGGAAGCCACCCCGTGGAGCTCCTCACCCGCGTGACGTCGGCCGGAGGGGCCACGATCCAGGGGGTGAAGGCTCTGGAGCAGGGCGGCTTCTCCGGAACCGTGATGGAGGCCGTGGAGAGCGCCGCGCGCAAGGCCCGGGACATGGAAGCGCCGGCAAGGTGACCCGTTCCCGGATCGGGCGTCTTTCTTGCCACGGCGGGCCCTCTCCGGTATGATCCGGTCATGCTAGACCTGCGATTCATCAAGGAAAACCTGGAAGCGGTCCGGACGAACACGAAGAACCGCAATGTGGACGCGGATCCCGGCCTGGTCGTGGAGCTCTACGACAGGCGCAGCGTCCTGTTGAAGGAGCTGGACTCCCTCCGCCAGGCGCGCAACGAGAACGCGGCGCGGATGAAGGGCAAGCTCTCCCCGGAGGAGCGGCCGCCGCTGATCGAGGAGGGCAAGCGCCTCAAGGAGCGCATCGCGGACCTCGAGAAGCAGAACGAGGACAACGAGAAGAAGCTCCGCGAGGAGGCGCTGAAGATCCCCAACATGTCCCATCCTTCCGCTCCCGTGGCCTCCGGAGAGGCCGGAAACCGCGAGGTGAAGCGCTGGGGCACCGTGCCTTCCTTCTCCTTCAAGCCCAAAGACCACGTGGAACTGGGGCAATCCCTGGACATCATCGATTTCGAGACCGCCACGCGCGTGTCGGGCCAGAAGTTCTACTACCTCAAGAACCGCGCCGTGGTCCTTGAGCTCGCGCTGATCCGCTATGCCCTGGACATCCTCATGGCGGAAGGGTTCACCCCGCTCATCACGCCGGACATCGCCCGGGAGGAGATCCTCCAGGGAATCGGCTTCAATCCCCGCGGCCCGGAGAGCAACATCTACGCGCTGGAAGGGGAGGACATGTGCCTCATCGGCACCGCGGAGATCACGCTGGGCGGATACCACGCCGGGGAGATCCTGGAGGCGGAAGCCCTGCCCGTGAAGCTCACCGGACTGTCCCACTGCTTCCGCCGGGAGGCGGGGGCCGCGGGCCAGTATTCCAAGGGCCTCTACAGGGTCCACCAGTTCACGAAGCTGGAGATGTTCGTCTACTGCCATCCGTCCCGGTCCGACGCGATGCTGGAGTACCTGGTCGGCATCGAGGAGAAGATCTACCAGGGATTGGGCATCCCCTATAGGATCGTTGACACCTGTACTGGGGACCTGGGCGGACCGGCATACAGGAAATACGACTTCGAGGCGTGGATGCCGGGCAGGGGGGAGAAGGGCGATTGGGGGGAGATCACCAGCGCCTCCAACTGCACCGACTATCAGGCCCGGAGGCTCGGAGTGCGGTTCAAGGAAGGCGGGAAGAACCAGCTCGTGCACATGCTGAACGGCACGGCCCTCGCGGCCTCACGCACGCCCATCGCCATACTGGAGAACTTCCAGAGGGAGGACGGCAGCGTGGCCATTCCGGAAAAGCTGGTGCCGTATACGGGGTTCAAGGAGATCGTTCCGGCAAAAGCCGGTTGAGGGACGGCGGGAAGCGGCGGACGGGTACCCATCGGTGCGGCCCCGCGCCCGCCGCACCGACCCCATGATCCGATCGGCCCGACTCAGCCTCCGCACATCTGCTGGAGGGTCTGGAGCAGGAATGCCTTGTAATCCGTGAAAGACACCGTGCGGGCCGCCGTGCGGGCGCGCATTTCCTTCCGCAGAATGTCGTCCATATCGTCCTTGCACTGCATGCAAATGTCCTTTTCCATCATCGTGATGTAGTTGAGGTCCTTGTGGGCACCTACGATTTCCTTCTTGCAGGCGTCGCAGACGATAATAGTCATTTCTACACTCCTTGCCGCGTTACTTATGCCATTATAGCGCGAAATTTCCACTCTGTCGATACTTTTCTGCTCGTCTTCCTTGCTTGTGGCTCCCTTTTTCTATAGTATTTCCGGCGGAGGGCATTGTCATGCTCGATCCCCTCGCCCGCCTGCGTGAGGAGAAGATCGCCTACCAGTTCTGCGGCTACTCCTCGCTGGATCGGTATTTCAGGGTCAAGGAAAAGGGCTCCCTGTACATCTCCACGGATTCCTCCGTGATTTCCCTGGCCAAGGCCTTCGATAACCTTCAATTCCCCGGTTTCCCCCTCGAGGACGTATCCATCGACTCCGAAGACCGCAGGGTGGTTTTCCGCTGCGTGGAGCGTTTCGATCGCCCTCCGGAGAATCCCTACACGGTGCTCGGCCTGCTCTATGATCCCGAACGGGACGTTTTCAAGGACCCCCTGGGCATCCGCACGGACCTGAGGTCCCAGACCCTGTCGTACACTCCGGATGGCGGACCTTCCTGGGTCCCTCTGTGCGAGGCGGCCAAACTGGTCTCCCGTTACCATTACACAACGAAAGGCCTCGAGTTCCAATGGAATCCACGGGGTGAGATACCGCCCCTTTCCTACCAGAAGGACCTCCTGACGGCCCTTCTCACCGCCCGCTACCCGGAGAAAGGGCTCGCGTTCCTGAATGAGACAGGATTCCTGGAGCCTCTCTGGCCGGAGCTGGCCGTCATGACCCGGATCCCGCACGTGAAGGACTACCACCCTGAGGGAAATGTCTGGGAACACACGCTGGAGACGCTTCGCTACAGGAAGAATCCGGACTTCACGCTTTCCCTGGGACTCCTACTGCACGACATCGGCAAGGCGGATGCGGAGGCCGTTGGGGAAAGACGATTCGACAGGCATTCCGAGATCGGGGTGGGTGCGGCGGCCCGTTTCCTGCGGCGCCTGGGGTTCGATGCACGGCTCATCGAGGACGTGGTCTTCCTCGTCCGCTATCACATGATGCCGGCCGCCATCGCCCGTCTGCCCGAGTTCCGCACGGAGAAGGTCATGGAATCCCCTTTGTTTCCCGTGCTCCTGGAGCTCTATCGTGCGGATCTTTCCTCCTTGTCACCTCGCATTTTGGTTGGAACAGTAGAGAAGCGTTTCTCTCAGAATCGGAGAGACGAATGATCAATATTCTCACGGAAATCTGACCGATAAAAGTAATG
>Ga0153915_10000032_pt1 | contig 140093 bp, 116 predicted proteins | sample Opewatmetagenome_2_FD_107003 | JGI IMG/M metagenome (GOLD analysis project Ga0153915, IMG submission 107003) | Freshwater wetland microbial communities from Ohio, USA - Open water 3 Core 3 Depth 3 metaG | ecosystem: Environmental > Aquatic > Freshwater > Wetlands | place: USA: Ohio, Lake... | reverse complement strand
TGAAGTACTTCACGAGGCCGAGGACGCGCTTGATCCGCCCCATCGTGAGGAAGTCGCAGGTGAACTGGTAGTAGTTGTTGAGGAAGTCGAGGTAGGCCTCGAACTGCGCTACGCGAAGGCTGATCTGGTCGACCTTCTCGGACTCGGAGAAGGGGCCCTCGGGCGGGTTCGTGACCTCCGAGATCTTGAGATCGTACTTGTAGGGATCGTCGTGGAGGACGCCCTTCTTGTAGAGGACCGCCTTGAGTCCCTGGAAGGCCGCCTGGAAGAGCTTGAAGGAGTCCCGGAGCTTGACGAGCTCCGTCCGGTCGAGCTTGTCCCTCCGCGCGTCGAGGCAGGCCTCGAGGCGCTGCGAGAAGGATTGCGGGTCTTCCATGGTGAAAAGAGTATCGTGTAAATTACTTCCAAGGCAAGCGTCATGGGCCACGCGTCCACCTTCGTCCCCGAGATGCTCGTCATCGGGATCCTCTCCTCCCCGGAGGCAGATCGGGCCGCCTGGGACGACGCGTCGCGCTCGCTCGAGGAACGCTTCGGCCCCTTCGCGCGGGGGCCGGAAATGGACTTCGCCTGGTCGGGGTATTACGACGAGGAGATGGGAGGCAGGCCTCGCCGGCTCTTCGCGGCATTCGTCGAACTCGCTGATCCCTCGACTCTCGCCGCCGTGAAGTCGTGGACGAACGCCCTCGAGCTCCGCCTCGCGCGCTCGGGCGGCGGTCGACTCTTCAATCTCGATCCGGGACTCCTCTCGCTGTCGCGCTTCGTCCTCGCGACGACCAAGGCGCGACCTCATCGCATTCCGCTCTCGGACGGCATCTACGGCGAGCTCACCCTCATGTACGACCGCGGCGATTACCGGCCCCTCCCCTGGACCTATCCCGACTGGGCGAGCGAGGGATACCGCGCGTATCTCCGTGAGCTGAGGATCGGGCTGAAGGTCGGATGTAGGCGTTTCAATAAATAAAACAAGCTGTTTTCTTTTTCACGCCTGTCTTCCGCGAACTCAACATAGGTCATCATATACCCCAGAATTTCATCGCTTTTCTAGATTATTCTCCCTCAGTATTCAAAATCTGGCGTTCAGACGCTTTACAAACATTTCACTATACGATACGGTAGCCGCCACTATGGATCGTTACGTTCTTTCGGCATTAGTCCAGAACCACGCGGGTGTCCTGTCACGCGTATCCGGGCTCTTCAGCCGGAGGGGGTACAACATCGACAGCCTCACCGTCGGGGAGACCCAGGATCCCGGCGTGTCCCGGATGACCATCGTCGTCCGGGGCGACGAGGCCACGATCGAGCAGATCCAGAAGCAGCTCGAGAAGCTGGTCGAGGTGGGCGCGGTCCGCCTGCTCGACTCCTCCAATGCCGTCTATCGCGAGCTCGCCCTTATCAAGGTCGCCGCGTCCAACGACGCGAGGCCCGACATCATCCAGATAGCCGGCATCTTCCGCGCGCGGATCGTGGACGTCTCGGCCGAGACCCTGACCATCGAGGCCACGGGCGACCAGGCGAAGATCGACGGGCTCATCGAGCTCCTCGCGCCGTTCGGCATACGCGAGCTGGCCCGGACGGGCATCGCCGCGCTCGAGCGCGGACCTCTCCTGTTATCTCTTATTTAGCCGCCTTCGCGCCCCGACGGGGACGCGAAGGCGGCCGACCACCAACAGCGAACGAACCGCGGCGCATCGCGCGCGCGGAATTCTTGAATTGCCCGCGCAGGCATAGGGCGCGGGAGGAGGCATAGCATCGTGGCGATCATGTATTACGACAAGGACTGCGATCCGAAGGCGCTCGCCGGCAAGACGATCGCCGTCATCGGCTACGGCAGCCAGGGGCACGCCCACGCCCTCAATCTCAAGGACTCGGGCCACAAGGTGATCGTGGGCCTGTACGAGGGATCGAAGAGCTGGAAGGATGCCGAGGCGAAGGGCTTCAAGGTGATGACGGCCAAGGACGCCGCGCAGGCCGCCGACTTCATCATGATCCTCATTAACGACGAGAAGCAGGCCAAGCTGTATAAGGAAAGCGTCGAGCCCGGGCTCAAGGCGGGCAAAACCCTCGCCTTCGCTCACGGTTTCAACATCCACTTCAAGCAGATCCTCCCGCCCGCGGACGTCAACGTCGTCATGATCGCGCCCAAGGGGCCGGGCCACACGGTCCGCAGCCAGTACCTCGAGGGCAAGGGCGTGCCCGACCTCATCGCGGTGTACCAGGACGCGACCGGCGACGCCAAGAAGCTGGCCCTGGCTTACGCCTCCGGCATCGGCGGCGGGAGGGCGGGCATCCTCGAGACGACGTTCAAGGAAGAGACCGAGACCGACCTCTTTGGCGAGCAGGCCGTGCTCTGCGGCGGCGTCACTGCCCTCATGAAGGCCGGATTCGAAACGTTAGTCGAAGCCGGGTACCAGCCCGAGAGCGCCTACTTCGAGCGCATCCACGAGATGAAGCTCATCATCGACCTCGTCGTGCAGAAGGGCATCTCCTTCATGCGCTATTCGATATCGGACACCGCCGAGTACGGCGACTACACCGTGGGCAAGCGCATCATCACCGAGGAGACCAAGAAGGAGATGAAGAAGGTCCTCGGCGAGATCCAGGACGGCAGCTTCGCGCGCAACTGGATCCTCGAGAACCAGGCGAACCGGCCCTACTTCAACCGCATGCGCGAGATCAACCTGGCGCACCAGTCGGAGAAGGTCGGCGCTGAGCTGCGCAAGATGATGAGCTGGACCAAGCCGACCGAAGAGAAGGCCTAGCCCGAGAGGGCGGACATGGCGCGCAGGATCGCGATACTCGACACGACGCTGAGGGACGGCGGCAGAGCGCCGGGCTTCGGCATGGGCCTCGACGAGAAGCTCGAGGTCGCGCGCCAGCTCGCCCGCCTCGGCGTCGACGTCATCGAGGCCGGCCGCCCGGCGGTCGGCCCCGACGAGCTCGCGGCGGTCAAGGAGATCGCCCGGCTCGTGCGCGGCCCCGTGATCGCGAGCGCGGCCCGCGCCTCCGACGCGGAGATCGACGCCGCCTGGGACGCCGTCCGCGGCGCCGAGCGGCCCCGCCTTCACGTCATGCTCGGCTCCTCGCCCGAGCGCATCGAGCGGGAGCTCGGCGCCGGGCCTGACGCGGCGCTGGAGCGCGCGACCGCGGCCGTAAGGCGGGCGCGCTCTCTCTGCCCCGAGGTCGAGTTCTCGGCCGCCGACGCGACGCGCGCGGATCCGGCTTTCCTGCGCGCCCTCCTCGCGGCGGCCGTAGAGGCGGGCGCGACCGTCGTCAACGTGGCGGACACCGTCGGCCGCGCCCTGCCCGCCGAGTTCGCGCTCCTCGTCCGCGGGATACTGGAGGGGACGCCGGGCATCGGGCGCGCGACCCTCTCGGTGCACTGCCACGACGACCTCGGGCTGGCCACCGCCAACACGTTGGCTGCCATCGAGGCGGGGGCCCAGCAGGCCGAGTGCGCGATCAACGGCCTGGGCGATCGCGCGGGCAACGCGGCGCTCGAGGAGGTCGTGATGGCCCTCGCGACGAGGGCGGACTTCCTCGGCGCCTCGAGCGGCGTCGATACGACGCACCTCTACGGGAGCTCGCGGCTCGTGCAGGCCGTCACCGGCGTCCGCGCCCAGCCGAACAAGGCCGTGGTCGGTGACTACGCGCTCGCGCGCGCCCCCGGGCCGCGCGCGGACGGGAGAAGCGGCGGCGAGGGAGCCGGAGCCGCCCTCGGGATCGTGACCCGGGAGGCGGTCGGACAGATAGAGGACCGGGCCGTCCTGGGCCGGCGCTCGGGCCGTCGCGCCTTCGAGGAGCGGCTGACCCTCCTCGGGTACAGGCCCCGGCCCGAGGCCTCGTCGAGGCTCTACGAGGAATTCAAGGAGCTCGCCGACCGCAAGAAGGCCGTGTCGGACCGCGACCTCGAGGCCCTCGTCCTCGGCGAGGCGGCGCGCGCGCCCGAGACCTACAGGCTCGACCGCTTCGTCGTCAACTCGGGGACGGGCATAGCCGCGACGAGCGCGGTCAGGCTGAGGCTGCGCGAAGGCGGCTCGGTCGAGCGCGTGGCCGCGGGAGACGGGCCGATCGACGCGGCCTTCAAGGCGATCGACAGGATTATCGGCGCGAGGCCGGTCCTCGAGCTCTTCGCGATCGACGCGGTGACCGAGGGCAGGGACGCGCAGGTAGAGGCCAGGGTGAGGATACGGTCGGGCGGCAGGCGCTTCAACGGGCGCGGCCTCTCGACGGACGTCGTCGAGGCGAGCGTGCTCGCGTACCTGGCCGCGATGAACGCCATGACGGGCGAGACGGAGGTGGCGAATGGGCCGGATATCGATACTTGATTCCACGCTGCGCGACGGGGCGCAGGGCGAGGGCATCAGCTTCTCGGTCGCGGACAAGATCGGCATCGTCCGCACCCTCGACGAGCTCGGCGTCGACCTCATCGAGGCGGGCAATCCGGGCTCGAACCCTAAGGACCTCGAGTTCTTCGCGGAGGCCCGGTCCCTCGAGCTCAAGTCCGCCCGGCTCGCGGCCTTCGGCTCGACCCGGCGCCGCGGCGTCGGCTGCGAGGAGGACGAGGCCCTGCGGAGCCTGGTCGACGCAGGCACCGCCGTCGTCGTGATCTTCGGCAAGAGCTGGGACCTCCACGTCAAGCAGGTCCTCAAGGCAACGCTCGACGAGAACCTCAAGATGATCGAGGACACCGTCGCCTTCCTGAGGAAGGCCGGCCGCCGCGTCATCTACGACGCCGAGCACTTCTTCGACGGATGCGCCGCGGACGCGGGCTACGCGATCTCGACCCTGAAGGCGGCCGCCGGAGCGGGGGCCGAGTGCCTCGTGCTCTGCGACACGAACGGCGGGAGCCTCCCGGACCGCGTGGGCGAGCTGACCGCGCGCGTCGTCGCCGAGGTCGGCGCGCCCGTAGGCATCCATGCGCACAACGACTCGGGGCTCGCCGTGGCCAATTCCCTCGCCGCGGTGAAGGCGGGCGCGGTCCACGCCCAGGGTACGCTGGTCGGCTTCGGCGAGAGGTGCGGGAACGCTAACCTCTCGACCCTGGCGGCCGATATCGCGCTCAAGATGAGGCTCGAGTGCCTCCGCCCGGACTCGCTTGCACTCCTCTCCCGCGCGACGCGCCGTGTCGCGGAGATAGCGAACGTGAACTTCGACGAGGGCATGCCCTACGTCGGGATGCGGGCCTTCGCGCATAAGGCGGGCATGCACGTCGATGCGGTCCTGAAGACCTCGGTCTCCTTCGAGCACGTCGCGCCGGAGTCCGTGGGTAACGCGAGGCGCATCCTCGCCAGCGAAGTCGGCGGCCGCTCGGTGGTGCTCGAGCGCATGAAGAAGCTCGACCCGACCGTGACCAAGGACTCGCCGATCGTTGCCCAGGTCGTGAAGCGCCTCAAGGAGATGGAACGGCTCGGCTACCAGTTCGAGGGCGCCGACGCGAGCCTCGAGCTCCTCATGCGCAAGGCCGCGGGCAAGTACCGGCCTTTCTTCGAGCTCGGCCACTATCGTACGATCGGCGAGCAGCCGATGCCCGGAAAGCTCTCCGCGCAGGCGATGGTGAAGATCCACGTCGACGGCGAGGACGCGATCAGCGCCGCCGAGGGCGACGGCCCCGTGCACGCCCTGGACCTCGCCCTGCGCAGGGCCCTCGAGCGCTTCTACCCCTCGCTCGCCGGGATGCGCCTGACCGACTACAAGGTGCGCGTCCTCGACTCGAAGGACGCGAGCGGCGCCACGGTGCGCGTCCTCATAGAGAGCACGGACGGCGAGGGCGCCTGGACCACCGTCGGCGTGTCCACGGACATCATCGAGGCGAGCTACATCGCCCTGGTCGATTCGATCGAATACAAGCTGATCAGCGACATCGAGAAGAAATACAAGACCTACATGTAGGGCGCCGCCAGGCGCCGCGAGGACGGAGGAGCGGATGAAGTACGAGATTGCGACGATACACGGGGACGGAATAGGCCCCGACGTGGTCGATGCCGCGACGGCGGCCCTGGACGCGGTCGCGGACCGCTTCTCCTTCGGGATCGGCTACGTCGAGGCGCCGATGGGCGGCCGCGCGATAGACGACTTCGGTGTCCCGCTGCCGGACTCCTCGATCGCGGCCTGCCGCTCGAGCGACGCGGTCCTTCTCGGCGCCGTCGGCGGACCCAAGTGGGACGGCCTCGCCGGGAAGCTGCGGCCTGAGGCCGGGCTCCTCGGCCTGCGCGCCGCGCTGGGCGTGTTCGCGAACTTGAGGCCCGCTCTCATGTTCCCGCAGCTCGCGGGAGCATGCCCCCTGCGCCCCTCGATCGTGGAGGGCGGCCTCGACATCCTCGTGGTGCGAGAGCTCACCGGCGGCATCTACTTCGGCGAGCGCGGGCGCAGCCCCGACGGCCAGGCCGCCTGGGACACGGAGCGTTATACGAAACCGGAGATCGAGCGCATCCTCAAGGTCGGCTTCGAGGCGGCGGGGAAGCGCCGCGGCAAGCTCTGCGTCATAGACAAGGCGAACGTCCTCGAGTCCTCGAGGCTCTGGCGCGAGACCGCGCAGGCGATGGGCCCGAAATGGCCGGGCGTCGAGCTCTCGTTCATGTACGTCGACAACGCCGCCATGCAACTCGTCAAGAACCCGAGGCAGTTCGACGTGATCGCTACCAGCAACCTGTTCGGGGACATCCTCTCAGACGAGGCGAGCATGATCACGGGATCGATCGGCATGCTCGCGAGCGCGAGCGTCGGCGACGGAGGCCCTGGCCTCTACGAGCCGATCCACGGCTCCGCCCCGGACATCGCCGGCCAGGACAAGGCCAATCCGCTGGCCACGATCCTGTCGGCGGCCCTCCTCCTGCGGCACTCGCTCAGGCGCGAGGATGAGGCGAGGGCGATCGAGGCGGCGGTCGGGGCGGTGCTCGACTCGGGCTATCGCTGCGCCGACATCGCGTCCGGGGCTGCGGGCGAGAAGATCGTCGGTACGCGCGAGATGGGCGCGCGAGTCGTCCAGGCTATACGGGAGGGCTCGAAATGAAGAGCGACGTCGTGAAGAAGGGGGTCGAGCGCGCCCCGCACCGGTCCCTCTTGAAGGCGATGGGCTACACGGACGAGGAGATCTCGCGGCCTCTCGTGGGCGTGGTCAACTCGTTCAACGAGCTCATACCGGGCCATATCCACCTCCGGACGATCGTCGAGGCGGTGAAGGCCGGGGTCAGGAGCGCGGGCGGCACGCCCGTCGAGTTCCCCTCGATCGGCGTCTGCGACGGCATCGCGATGGGGCACGAGGGCATGAAGTACTCGCTCGCCTCGCGCGAGCTCATCGCCGACTCCGTCGAGACCATGGCCATGGCCCACGCTCTCGACGCCCTCGTGCTCGTGCCGAACTGCGACAAGATCGTGCCCGGCATGCTGATGGCCGCCGCGAGGCTGAACCTCCCGACGGTCGCCGTCTCGGGAGGCCCCATGCTGACCGGGCGCCTGGGCGGCGCCGACATCGACCTCAACTCGGTCTTCGAGGCCGTGGGCAAGGTCCACGCGGGGACGATGAGCGAAACCGAGCTCTCGCGCTACGAGGAGTCGGCCTGCCCCGGCTGCGGCTCCTGCTCGGGCATGTTCACTGCGAACAGCATGAACTGCCTGACCGAGGTCCTCGGCCTGGCCCTGCCGGGCAACGGGACCGTCCCCGCTGCCTACGCCGAGCGCGTGCGCCTCGCGAAGCGCGCCGGCGCCCTGGTCATGCAGGTCCTCGCGAAGGGCCCCAGGCCGCGCGACCTGCTCGACGAGCGGCAGTTCCGCAACGCCCTAGCCCTCGACATGGCCCTCGGCTGCAGCACGAACTCGATGCTCCACCTCCCGGCCATCGCCCGCGAGGCGGGGATCGCCCTCGACCTCGGCATGGCCAACGAGATCGCGGCGAGGACGCCCAACCTCTGCCACCTCGCGCCCTCGGGTCCCCACCACGTCGTGCAGCTCCACGAGGCGGGAGGGGTCTTCGCCGTGATAAGGCAGCTCCTCAAGAAGGGGCTGATAGACGGGAGCGCGCCGACGGTCTCGGGAAAGACGATAGGCGAGCTCGCCGCCCTCGCGCCGGAGGCTGACGGGGTCGTCATCAGGAAGATCGAGGATCCGTACTCCGCCACGGGCGGCATCGCCGTACTCCGCGGCAACCTCGCTCCCGGCGGGGCCGTCGTCAAGCGCGCGGCGGTCGCGCCCGGGATGCTCAAGCATAGGGGGCCCGCCCGGGTCTTCGATTCCGAGGACGCGGCCAACGAGGCGGTCCTCGGCGGGAAGATCAAGCCGGGCGACGTGGTGGTGATCCGCTACGAGGGGCCGCGCGGAGGCCCCGGCATGCGCGAGATGCTCGAGGCGACCAGCGCCCTCGCGGGCATGGGCCGCGATGCGGACACCGCGCTGATAACGGACGGCCGCTTCTCGGGCGCGACGCGCGGGGCCGCGATCGGCCACGTCTCGCCCGAGGCGGCGGCCGGCGGCCCCATAGCCCTCGTCCGGGAGGGAGACTCGATCTCGATCGACATCGACTTAGGGAAGCTCGAGCTCGAGGTCGACGGCGCTGAACTCGAGCGCCGAAGGGCGGCCTGGAGGGCGCCCGAGCCGAGGGTCGCGGGCGGCTGGCTCGCGCGTTATGCGGCGTTGGTTTCTTCCGCCGAGACCGGGGCCACGCTTTCAGCGCCGGCATCCTCGCCAAAGGCGCCGCCGCCGAGCGGCGGCGCGCGGCCCTAGCCTAAGGGGGCGTTCCATGGAAATGACCGGAGCTCGCATCGTGGTCGAGACGCTCGTCGAGCGCGGCGTCGACACGATATTCGGATATCCCGGCGGCACGATCCTCAACGTGTACGACGAGCTGTATAAGTGCTCGGACAGGATCCGCCACATCCTGACCGCCCACGAGCAGGGCGCGGCCCACGCGGCCGACGGCTACGCGAGGGCGACGGGCAGGACCGGCGTGGTCATGGCCACGAGCGGCCCCGGCGCGACGAACCTCGTGACCGGCATAGCGACCGCCTACATGGACTCGATCCCGATGGTGGCCATCACCTGCAACGTTCCTACGCGCATCCTGGGAAAGGACAGCTTCCAGGAAGTGGATATCGCGGGCATCACGATGCCGATCACGAAGCACAACTACATCGTGAAGGACGTCGCGGCCCTGGCCGACACGATCAGGCAGGCCTTCGACATCGCCTCGTCGGGGCGGCGCGGGCCCGTGCTCGTGGACATCACCAAGGATGTCACGGCCGCCCTGGCGGACTGGTCCCCCGCGCCCGCGGGCTCGCCGCCCTTCGCGGTCGATCCTCGCTTCGGCCCGAAGGCGGCGAGGCGGCCCTCCGACGAGGACATCGCCCAGGCGGCCGCGCTGATCGCCGAGGCCAAGGCTCCTTTCGTCTACGCGGGAGGCGGCGTGATCGCGAGCGGCGCCTCCGAGGAGCTCCGCTCCTTCGTCGAGCGGCTGCAGGCTCCCGTGGCCCTGAGTCTCATGGGGCATGGCGCCTTCCCCGCGCGGCACCGGCTTTTCACCGGCATGATCGGCATGCACGGGACGAAGGCCTCCAACATGGCCGCGAGCAGGGCCGACCTTCTCGTCGCGGTCGGGGCCCGCTTCTCCGACAGGGTCGTCAGCGACGTGACCCGCTTCGCCACGAAGGCCCGCGTCCTCCACCTCGACATCGACCCGGCCGAGATCAACAAGAACGTCGCGAGCTTCAAGTCGCTGGTCGGCGACGTGAAGGAGACCCTCGCCAGGCTGCTCGAGCAGGTGGGCGCGCGCGAGGAGTCGGGATGGAACGGGGATATCGAGGCCTGGAAGGCCGAGGTCCCCTCGGCCCACGGCAGGGACGTCGAGCTCCACCCGCGCTTCATCATGGAGGCCATCCACGATCGCGTCGGGGACGAGGCCATCGTGACGACCGAGGTCGGCCAGCACCAGATGTGGACCGCGCAGTTCTATCCCTTCGCGCGGCCGCGTTCCTTCATCACGTCGGGAGGCCTCGGCACCATGGGATTCGGGACCGGGGCCGCGATGGGCGCGCAGGTCGCCTATCCCGATCGCCAGGTCGTGCACATCGCGGGCGACGGATCGTTCCGCATGAATTGCGCCGAGCTCGCGACCGTCTCGCACTACCGCCTTCCCCTCCTGATCGTCGTCATGAACAACGGGACCCTGGGCATGGTGCGGCAGTGGCAGACCCTCTTCTACAAGGGCAGGTACTCGAACACGACCCTGGACAGGCCGCCCGATTTCGTGAAGCTGGCCGAGGCCTACGGCGTGCGGGGATACCGGGCACGCAACGAGGGCGAGTTCCGCTCGGCGCTCGAAGCGGCCCTCGCGGAGCGCTCGCCCGCCCTGATCGACTGCGCGCTCGACATCGACGAGAAGGTCCTGCCGATGGTCCCCTCGGGCAAGCCCATCGACGAGCTCATCCTCGAGCCGCCGGAGGAGTGAGGGGCGAAGGCCGCCCGCGGTCATTGTCATCGAATCGCGCGTCATTGTAATGTTACCCGGCATGAGCGAGCTCACGATGATCCTGGGCGTTGCGGGAAGGCCCGTACTCCACTCGATGAGCCCCGCGATATTCGGCGAGCTCTTCCGCGCCGACGGCCTCAAGACCGAGGGGCCCGACGCCGAGGCGGCCTACGTCCGCGTGGCCGCGAGGTCGGCGAAGGAGGCGCTCTCGGTCTTCCGCGCCCTTCGCATGCGCGGGATGAACCTCACCTCCCCCTTCAAGGAGGAAGCCGCGCTCCTCGCCGACGAGCTCGAGCCCGACGCCCGCGCCCTCGGGGCCGTGAACTGCTTAAAGCCCCTCGAAGGCGGCCGCGTCCTGGGCGCGAACACCGATCCGCGCGGCGCGTTGAGCGGCATCGTCAGGCTCGGCCTCGACCTCGCGGGCAAGGACTGCCTCGTGGTCGGGGCGGGCGGGGCCGGCAAGTCCGCCGCGCGCGCCCTCGTCTCCGTCGGCGCCCGCGTCGTCGTCGCGAACCGGACGCTCGCGAGGGCCGAGGAAGTCGCCGCCCGCCTGGGATGCTCGGCCGCCGGCCTCGAGGACCTGCCGCGCCTCGCGCGGGGCGCGGCCGTGATCGTCTCGGCCCTCGCATCCGACGGCCTTCCCGACCCGGACTCCTGGTTGCCGCGCGGCGCGGGTCCGGACTCGCCCGTCGTCGTCGACGCGGACTACAAGACCGCCCGCCTCGCGTCCGCGTCCCGCTCGCGCGGCCTCACCGCGATCGACGGAAAAGAGTGGCTCATCGGCCAGGCCCTGCCCGCCTACGAGCTCTTCACGGGGAGGCCGGCGCCGCGCCTCGAGCCCGACGCGATGGCCGCAGCCTTCGAGCGCTCGCGTCTTCCCGCATCGAGGAGGAAGATCGCCCTCGTCGGTCTCATGGGCTCGGGCAAGACCACCGCGGGCAAGGCGCTCGCGAGGCTGTCCGGCCTTCCTTTCGTGGACGTCGACCGCGAGATCGAGGCGGAGGCGGGCATGGCGATATCCTCGATCTTCGAGCGAGAGGGCGAGTCGGGATTTCGCGAGCGCGAGACGCGGATGTTGGATCGCATAACGTCCGACTCGGGCGGGGCGGTGGTCTCCACGGGCGGCGGGGCGCCGACCATACCGGCGAGCGCGGCCATCCTCACGGAGCGCTGCCTCTGCGCCTGGCTCTTCGTGTCGCCGGCCCGGGCGGCCGCGCGCGCCGAGGCCGTTACGAGGCCGCTTCTCGCGGGCAAGGACCCCGAGGCGACGCTGGCGGCCCTCGAGGAGTCGAGGAGGGGCGCCTACGCGGCCTGCGCGCACCTCATCGTGTCGAGCGACGAGCGGGATTCGCGCGAGGTCGCGGAGGTCATCCATGAAGAGATCGATCGCGTATCGTGAGGCGGGCGGCTCCGTCCGCGCCCCGGCCTCCAAGAGCTCGACGCAGAGGGCCGTCGCCTGCGCCCTCCTGGCCGGCGGCGGCGAGGGATCGGACGGCGCCCCGCGCGAGTCGGTCCTGAGGTCGCCGAGCCGCTCCGCGGACTGCCTCGCGGCGCTCGGCGTGGCCGAGGGCCTCGGCGCGACCGTCGAGGATCGCGGCGACTCGATAGCGATGCGCGGGATCGGCGGCCGCCGGAAGTCGGGCGCGGAAGGCGCGATCCTCTCCCTGTCCTGCGGCGAGTCAGGGCTCTGCCTGCGCATGTTCTCGCCCATCGCGGCGCTCTTCGAGGGAAGCGTCGAGCTCGCGGCCGAAGGATCGCTGCGAAAGCGGCCCGTCGGCACGATCGCCGGGCCCCTGCGCGAGCTGGGCGCGTCCTGCGACACCGCCTCCGGCCTGCCGCCCGTCCTCGTGCGCGGCCCCCTGCGCGGCGGAAGGGCGCGGGTCGACGGCAGGGAGAGCTCGCAGCTCCTGACGGGACTCCTCGTCGCGCTCCCGCTCGCCGAGAAGGACTCCGAGCTCGACGTCGAGGGCCTCGCGAGCCGCGGCTACGTCGACCTCACCTTAGGCACGATGCGCGCCTTCGGCGTCCGCGCCGAGCGCGACCCCTCCTACCGGCGCTTCTCGATACCGGGACGTCAATCCTACCGCCCCGCGGACTTCACGGTCGAGGGCGACTGGAGCGGGGCCGCGTTCCTTCTCGTCGCCGGGGCGATCGCGGCGAAGGGCGGTCCAGTCGTCGTCGAGGGTCTCGATCAGCGCTCCCATCAGCCGGACCGGGCGATATTGGACGCGCTCCGGGACGCGGGCGCCGAGGTCGAGACGCAGGGCGGCGGCGCGTCGGGCCGCGCGTCAGCCTCGAGGCGCGTCCTCGCGGCCTTCACCTTCGACGCGACCGACAGCCCCGACCTCTTCCCTCCTCTTGCCTGCCTCGCCCTCGCCTGCGAGGGCGAAAGCAGGATCAAGGGCGTCTGGAGGCTCCGCGGCAAGGAGAGCGACCGCGCCGCCGCGATCGCCGAGGAGCTGGGCAGGCTCGGAGCGAGGATATCGGTCGAGGGCGAGGAGCTGGTCGTCCACGGCGGGGCGGCGTTGAGAGGGGGCATTGTCGACGCGAGGGGCGACCACCGGATCGCGATGGCCGCCGCGATCGCCTCGCTCCTGGCCGACGGCCCCGTGTCCATCGAGGGCGCGGAGTGCGTCGCCAAGTCCTGGCCGAGCTTCTACGAGGACCTGGCTAAGATAGCGCGCTGAGCGTCGGTGATGAAGCGGGGCATCGTTGCCTCCGCACTGATTACCTCACCGGTTTCTATCATTTCAAGTGCATCAGTTCTTTTCTCTGTAAATAGATACTCGCTATCCTCGAAGTTCTCACAACTCGGATGAAGAATCCTTCCTGGAAAAGAATATGGTGTACAGCATAAGTTTTTTTCACAGAAATAATTATGCTGCTTCTGGTCTATGCATCGTCACATCATATATATAGAAGTGATTGCGCGAACTCAGCGTTCGATGAACCTTCCATATCGAGAAAGCGTTGACAGAATGCAATTGCGATGGTAGAAATAACATAGATGTTATAATTAACACGACATGAGATACTTGACTCGAGGAGGCTCACATGGAGCGGAACAGCAACAAAAAGACTCTCGCGTTGGCATTGACGTTCCTGGTAGCGGCCGTAGCGCTGCTCGGAGCTCAGACGAAGCCGAAACTCGTGATGTTCTTCTCGGTCGGCGGCTCGGGGAATTCCCTGAAGTCCTCCGCAGAGAGGTTCGGACAGCTCTACGGCGTCGATGTCGAGGCCCTGCTTTTCCCGATCTCGGAAGTCAACCAGAAAGAAGTGCTGGCGCTCAGCTCGCGACAGGGTACTCCCGATATCATCGCGATGGACGACACCTGGTTTCCGCTGATGAGCGGCTTCCTTGAGGAACTGCGGTTCCCGAAAAGCTTCTACGAAAACTTCATTCCCTCGATGCTCGGTACGTTCCGGACGCCCGGGGCGGGCGGAAGGCAATACGGCATACCGGTCAGGATGGGCGGCGAGGTCATCGTGTACCGTGAGGATGTCTTCAAGGCCGCGGGCATCGATCCCCTGAAGCTGCGGACCTGGGAGGACCTCTACGCCGCCGGGCAGAAGGTGACCGATAAGGGCAAGAAGATATGGGGCTGGGTAGACGGATACAACGAGCCCGCCTACATCGTGATGCTCTGGCTCAGCCTGATGGGTTCGTACGGCCAGGACATCTTCAACGCCGACATGACCAAGACCGTCTTCAACACGCCGAGGGGTCTCAATGCGACGCAGATGTTCATCGACTTGACCGCGAAGCTAGCGACCCCGGACATCCTGAACTACGGCTACGCCGAGGAGATCGAGGCGCTCCAGAACGGAAGCGCGGTGATGGGACAGCTGTGGTCCGCGCGCTATTCCGCCGTGGACAAGCCGGGTCTGCCCTCGAGCGGCAAGCTGAAGATACTGCCCATCTATCCCTACGGGAAAGACAGCGGATTGAAGACGGGCATCGATCGCGTCAACGGATGGGGACTCGGCATCAACAAGTACTCCAAGAACAAGGAGATTGCGGCGAAATTCCTTGAGTTCATCGGCTCGTACGATGAGCAGCTGAGGCTGGCCGTCGAGACCAGCAACTCGCCGGTGTTGTCCGGGATCTTCAAGGAACCCTCTTATATCAAGGCCGTCCCGGTCTCGAAGGACATGGAGTCCGCCATGAAGGACGGCATAGCCCGGCCCATGCACGCCAAATGGCAGGAGATCGAGGGCGCCATCGCCGTCAGCCTGCAGAAGGCCGTGATCGGGGAGCTGACCGCGAGCGAGGCGCTCGCGAAGGCGGAGTCCGACGCGAACAAGATACTGGGCAAGTGATTCCGGCCGCGCGGGAGGATTCCGGCCGGACCGGAGCCCTCCCGCGCGTCACGCGGAGAGAAGAAGATGCTGAACGGTCAAACCAGGGATCAGCGGTACGCGATGCGGTTCATCTACCCGGCGCTCATATACCTGATCGTCGTTCTGTTCATGCCGCTCGCCTTCAGCCTGGTCGCGAGTCTCTTCAAGTGGGATCTGATCGGCGATACGGCGCGGGAATTCGTCGGCGCCGGGAACTACATAGACAGCTTCGGCGACGAGGAAGTCGTGAAGTCCTTCCTCGTCACCTTCAAGTTCACGGCGATATCCATCGCGGTGGAGATGCTGCTCGGATTCTTTATCGCATTGTTCCTCAATAGGAAGTTCCGGGGCAACAAGATCGTACGCGTCGTGATCCTCCTGCCGATGATGCTGTCGCCGACGATCATCGCGCTGACATGGAAGCTTATCCTGAACGCGGACCGGGGCGTGCTGAACTACCTGCTGGAAGTCGTATTCGGGAAGGGCGCCGCGCAGGTCTGGCTGGGTAAAGACTTCGCCATGGCATCCTTGGTGTTCGTCGAGGCGTGGATGAACACGCCTTTCGTCATCCTGATGATCCTGGCGGGCCTTCAGTCGATTTCGCAGGACGTCATCGACGCTTCGCTGGTCGATGGCACCTCGCGCGCGCAGAGGATGGTCTACATCACCATTCCCTTCCTCCGGCCCGTCATCCTCGTAGCGCTCGTCTTCAGGACGACGTTCGCCCTGAGGAATTTCGCCTTGCCCTGGGTGCTGACAAGCGGGGGACCCGCGAACCTCACGAATGTATTCAGCGTCGAGCTGTACCGGCAGGCGTTCAGCTACTATCACGTAGGCTACTCGTCCGCCCTTTCCTGGATACTCATCCTCGTAACGTTCGTGCTGAGCGTCCTCTATGTCAAGCTGACGCTGCCGCGGGAAGACGCGGGGCGAGGCTAGGCCCGAAGCGACGGGAGACAATCGAAATGAAGCTAAGGGAACTGCCCGGAGCGGCGTTCAACCTGGTCGTATCGGCCCTTCTGATCGCCATCGTCGTACTGCCGCTGATCTGGATCGTCATGCTTTCGCTGAAGAGCCATGCGGACATACTCGCCTGGCCCCCGAAATTCATATTCCGACCGACGCTCGAGAACTTCGCCTCCATTTTCTCCCCGGAGGCGAACCGGAATCTCCCGTTCCTGCGGGTCTTCCTCAATTCCCTTATCGTGACGTTCTGCACTTTGGCGGTCTCCATCTCCCTGTCGTCGATGGCCGCCTATTCGCTGGGACGCCTGAAGCCGAGGGGGAGGATGCCGATCAACTATCTGATCCTGGGCCTCCGACTCGTGCCCCCGATCGCGATAGTGGTGCCCCTGTTCGTTATCTGGAACCGCATCGGGCTCTACGACACGGCGCTCGGCCTGATCATCCCCTTCATCGCGCTCGATATCCCTCTGTCGACATGGCTGCTCCAGGGATTCTTCGAGAGCATCCCGAGCAACCTTGAGGACTCGGCCGTCATCGACGGCTGCACGCGATTCCAGGCCTTCTACAAGATCATCCTTCCTCTGGCGGCGCCTGGGATCGCCGCCACCTCCATCTTCTCCTTCAGCCTGTCCTGGAATGAGCTGACGCTGCCCTTGCCGCTGACTTTGACGAAAGCGGCGACCATGCCGGTGCTCGCGTCCCAGGTGCGGACCGACGAAGGCATCCTCTGGGGGCAGCTGGGCGCCTATTCGACGCTCATGATACTGCCCATGGTCATCTTCACTGTATTCGCGGCCAAGTACCTCATCAGCGGTATCTCGAGCGGCGCAGTCAAGGAGTAATCGAAATGCGAAGAGTCATCGATCTGTCCATGAGGCCTTTTCCCGCGCCGGTCGGCAACGGGGAGGCGCTCGTTCGTCCGCCGCTGGCCGTGGTGCCCCAGCCCGCGCTGCTGCGGGAACCCGTATCGAGGGAGAGGAGCATATCCGAGATTCTGTCCTACTACCGCTTCGACCACGTGATGAGCGGAGTCCAGGCAGGCGAGATTTTCACGAAGGGCATCCTGACGACGAAGCCGTACGCGACGTGCGCGACCTACGTCAATCCCGGCTACCAGGCCAACGGCAGGCCGCAGCATCTTGCGGACCTCACGAGCGACCATCTTGTCGGCGCGTACACCCTCCTCGACCTGTCCTCGAGGGTAGGATCCGGGACCGTGATCACCACGGAAATGCTCAAGGCGGCGCTGCGCGACAGGAAGGTAGAGAGGATCCTGGCGATCCGCACCGGCTATAGCGCGTCCCGGCCGAGCGTCCCCAGCGACGCGTACCTGGCGGGTTCGCCTATCCTGTCGGGCGATGCGGCGAAGTACCTGGTAGGCCTGGGGATATTCACGCTCGCGGTCGACGCACGCTCGATCGACGGAAGGTTCACCGGCGCGTCCAGGGAGGACGTGCACGCGATCCTCAACGGCGGCGGGGTCCTGGTTGTGGAGGACCTCCGGGGCCTAGATGAGATCAAGGAAGAGCACGACTGGTTCTTCATCGGGATCCCGATACCGATACGGGGCGTGTCCGGTGGCGTCGCCCGGGTCTTCGCTGTCAATATGCTAAGTCCGACCGACTTCGTCGACTGCAGCCACGAGCTCGAGAGCTATCCCGATAATCCCTACGACTATGATCTGCCCTTCGAGCCTCCCGTCACCAAGCGGGCACTCGACGAGCTGGGCGACTATCCGAACGTCCTGCCGGGAAGGATCGAGCCGCGGGAGATCCAGGGAATCACGCAGAAGACGGCACGGCTGACTCCCTTCGCCCTGGTCGACGAGGAGCAGCGAATCATAGCGAACGAGATGTACATGGAGTACGGCCATGGCACCTGTACCCATATCGAGGCGGCCTTCTACGATCCGTGGGGGAGGCACGCGGTCCCGGAATCCGTCCTCAAGCGCTACGTCCGCATCCCCAAGGACCGCCTCGTGGCCAACGCCTGTTTGCTCGACCTCTCGACGGTCGTCGGGCCGAACCAGATGATCGACTCGACGCACCTGCGGGACGCCGACCCGGGATTGAAAAAGGGAGATATCGCGGTGATACGCGCCGATTACTGCGACTGGTTCTTCTACGGATCCGTGCCCGTGTCCGGGCCCGGCCTGTCGCCCGACGCGGCTATGTACCTGCTCGGCAAGGGCGTACGCGCCCTCGTATGCGATTTCGCGGTAGAGAAGAGCGATCCGGTCTCGTCGAACAGCGCCATCAAGTACACGCCGAATAAAGTCCATTACCTGTTACATAAGAACGACATCCCTGTGATAGAATGGGCCTGCAACCTGAAGTTGCTCAGGAAGAAGTCGTTCACCATGGCGATCCTCCCCATGCAAGCGAGCCATCAAGGGGGATTCCCGGCGCACCTCTTCGCCGTCGAGGAGTGGAAGTAAAGACGGCACGGCCGTCTCCGCGCCGCGAGGCCGGGGCGGCCGGATCGTCTTGATCGGATAGGCGATACCCATGAGCTCGAGAGAGAAGCCGATTACGCGGAGCAAGGTCGATCTCCTGGCATCCGTGGCCGTCATGAAGTACAAGCGGGGGTACTCGCAGGCCGAGATCGCGGCGATACTGGGCGTCTCCTCCATGACCGTGTCCCGCCTCCTCGACGAGGCGGTGGAGCAGGGGATCGTCAAGATCACGATAAAGACGCCGATCGACGGCGACGAAGAGCTCTCTCAGGGGCTGATCGCGCGCTATGGACTGAACGACGCGCTTATCGTCCGGAACAGCGCCTATGAGGAAGTCGTCGCCAGCGTAGCCAAGGCGACGGCCTATTACCTGGACCTGTCGGTCTGCCCGGGAGACGTCCTGGGTATCGCCGCGGGAAGGACCATCGCGCGGGTCATCCCGCACTTGACCCTCCCGCTCATCGAGAGCGACAAGGATCGATTCGAGGTCGTCCAGCTGCAGGGCGGCTACGCAGCGATGGGCGAGCGGAATCCGACGAACTCGATCATCAACTTCGCGAACAGGTTCGGCATCAAGGGGCACCTCCTTCATTATCCCATGTACGTCTCCACGATAGAGCTGGCGAGCATCATCCAGGCGCACGAGATGCGGTCGCTCGAGGAGATGTGGGGCAGATGCTCGATGCTCGTCACCGGAGTCGGCACCTGGGGGCCGACCTGCGTCCAATTGGAGGAGCATCTACTGTCGGACCAGGACTTCGCGGAGTTCGATAGGCTCCGCGTAGTAGGCGATCTCTTCGGGCGATGGTTCGACGAGAACGGCGATTACGTGGACTGCTCGTGCAACAAACGGCTCGTATCGATTCCGCCCGGCGTCCAAGCGAAGATCCCGAAGAGGATCCTGGTGGCGTCCGGCGCCGAGAAGCTGAACGCGATCCATATCCTCCTGAAACGGGGGATGATGAACATACTGATAAGCGACGACTCGAGCGCCAAGAGCCTGCTCGCGAGGAGCTGATCAGGCGGCCGGCGCGATCCTTGCTTTCCCGGGTGTATATCGGTTCTCTGCCGGACTGTAAAACATCGCCGAAACACTTGATTTCACCCATCGCATGACCATAATTACCGATGTACGTTAATCGAACCAGTCCTGCATTCATGCCTTCGCCTGCGCGAGTTTTTCCGGAAGGGAGACTACGTATGTCGGGCAACGTGTATCGGGCCTTGAGTCTGCTGTTGCTTCTCGCGGTGGTCGCTTCGTGCCAGCGGAAGACGTCCTCGACCGAAAGTCCGCCCGCCGATCGATCAGTCGCAGTTTCTCTCGCGCGAAAGCCGAAAGCTCCAATAACCTTCCTCTCGACCCAGATGAACCCGGTCGCGGAAGCGGGCAAGATGCGGAACGTCATCCTCAAGGATTTCCCCGGCGAGGTCGCGTTCAGGCCGAACGACAACAGCTACATCCTCGGCCAGGTGTCCGCGATCCTCAGGGACGATCCCTCCGCTTCGGTCCTGGTCGGGGCCTTGCACGGCGACCTGTCGATGCTCCGCGACGACGGCTCATTGAGGCCCCTCGACGATCTGTACGCGAGCCTGAAGGACAGGAGCTTCGCGGGAGACATGGAGAAGCTGAGCATGCTCGGCGGCAAGGAGCGCTACTACATCCCGTGGATGCAGGCCTCCTTCGTCATGGCCGCGAGCAGGAAGGCGCTGGCCTATCTTCCGAAGGGCGCCGACATCGAGAGCCTCACGTACGAGCAGCTGTATTCCTGGGCCAAGGCGATCTACGACGCGACCGGCAGGAAGGCCCTCGGATTTCCGGCGGGCCAGAAGGGCCTGATGCACCGCTTCTTCCAGGGCTACTTGTATCCGTCGTTCACCGCGAGCACGCTGCTCAAATTCCGAAGCCGCGACGCCGAGGGCATGTGGGTCTATTTCAAGCATCTCTGGAGCCTCGTGGATCCCGGCTCTCTGGGCTATTCGACCATGTCTGAGCCCCTGCTGAGGGGCGACGTCTGGATCGCTTGGGATCACACGGCGCGGCTCGTCAAGGCGTTCCAGGAAAGGCCGAAGGACTTCGTCGCCTTCCCGGCCCCCGCCGGGCCGAAGGGAAGGGGCTACATGGCCGTGGTCTCCGGCCTGGCGATCCCGAAGTCGGTCAAGGACCCGGGAGACCCCGCGTCGCTGATCGAATACCTGACCCTCCCCGAGATCCAGGAAAGGACGCTGCGCGAGACGGGCTTCTTCCCGGTCGTCGCGGAGGCGTCCCCGTCGCGCGCGCCCGAGTACCTTCGGGAGCTCAGCTTGGCAGTGGGCTCGCAGTCGCGCGCGCCCGACGCCATCGCGACCCTCCTTCCCGTCGGCCTGGGCGAGCGGGCGGGCGACTACGACTCGTTCTTCATGCTCGCGTTCTCCAAGATCGCGCTGGAGGGAGAGAGCATCAGGACCGTGCTGAACCGCAACGCCGCGGAACTTCAGCGCATCGTCGACGAGCGGAACGCCGCGTGCTGGCTGCCGGACGCTTCGGACGAAAGGCCGTGCAGAATTGAATGAGCGAACGCAGTCCCGGCTCCTGACCGTCGTCTCGAGCGCGATCATCGGGCTGTCGGCGCTCGTCTTCGGCGTCGGCCTCTATACCTACGTCAACCTGGTAAGGATCGAGACCGAGCTCCCCGTCGGGACCGTCGGCCAGTTCCGCGACATCTCGAACATCATGCCCCTCGTGTCCGAGCTTTCGGCCGACCTCGACGCGATACTGATCAAGGACCAGAGCGTCGAGCGGGGGAAGCTCGGCTTCTCGGTCAGCAAGATCAAGGTCGCCCAGGGAATCGTCGAGGACGACTTCGGAGGAGAGCCGCCCGAAGATCTCGAGCTGATACTGGACGAGCTCACGCTCCTCTGCGACGACCTCTCGCGGTCGCTCGACGCCGACGCGCTGGGTGGGTACAAGGACATCATCCTTTTCAAGAACAGGATCGATTACATCTATTCGCAGCTCAGGGACTTCGTCCTGCGGATCAACAACGACACGCTCTCGGCCCTGGAGCAGAAGAGAGGCCAGCTCGGCGGCCTCAGGGGGATCGTCGTCGCGTCGACGGTCATGGTCCTAGCGGGGGCCGTCCTGACCGCCGTGCTGCTGCGGAGCAGGAAGCGCGTGCTCGAGAAGCTCGAGAGGAGTCGCGAGCAAGCCGTCGCCAACAGCAGCGCGAAGAGCGAGTTCCTCTCGAACATGAGCCACGAGATCAGGACTCCCATGAACGCGATCATCGGACTGTCCTATCTCGCCTTGAAGACCAGCCTCACGCCGAGCCAGAAGGATTACCTGAAGCGGATCCAGGTCTCGAGCCAGCATCTCCTGGGCATCATCAACGACATACTCGACTTCTCGAAGATCGAGGCGGGCATGCTCGTCGTGGATCGGATGCCCTTCGAGCTCGACAAGGTCCTGGACAACGTCGCCAACCTGATCGCCGAGAAGGCCTCCGAGAAGGGGCTCGAGCTGATCTTCGAGATGGACAAGGCGGTCCCGAATTTCCTCGCGGGAGACCCCCTGCGGCTCGGGCAGGTCCTCATCAACTACGCTAACAACGCCGTCAAGTTCACGGAGAAGGGCGAGATCTCCATCCGGATCCGGACGGTCGAGGAGACCGAGCGCGAGGTCCTGCTTCGGTTCGACGTCAAGGACACCGGCGTCGGAGTGACTGAGGAGCAGAAGGCCAAGCTCTTCCGGAGCTTCGAGCAGGCGGACGGCTCCGTCACGCGGAGGTACGGCGGCACGGGACTGGGCCTGGCGATATCGAAGAAGCTCGCGACACTGATGGGAGGCGAGGTTGGCGTCGAGAGCGAGTACGGGAAGGGCTCGACCTTCTGGTTCACGGCCCGGCTGGAGAAGCGCGAGGGCGCCCGGCGGCGCTTCGTGCTCGCGCCCGACCTGCGGGGACGGCGCGCCCTCGTCGCCGACGACAACGAGCACGCTCGGAACGTCATCCTCGAGATGCTCCGGAGCATGACCTTCGAGGCGACCGCGGTGGACTCCGGGCCCGCGGCCGTCCGCGAGGCGGCGCGGGCCGCGCGGGAAGGGGCGGACTACGATATCGTCCTCCTGGACTGGCAGATGCCGGGCATGGACGGCATCGAGGCGGCCAAGGAAATCCGGGCTCTCGGACTGAGGCCCGCGCCGCGCTTCGCGATCATCACCGCGTACGGAAGGGAGGAAGTCATCACCGAGGCCGAGGCTGCGGGCATCGACGACGTCCTCATAAAGCCCGTCAGCGCTTCCATACTGTTCGACGCCGCGATGCACCTCCTCGGCTCGCGCGGGAGCGAGCGGCGCGAGGAGGCGAGCGCGCCCGCGATGAACGTCGGCGCCGATCCGGGCCTCGCGGGCGCGAGGGTGCTCCTCGTCGAGGACAACGACCTCAATCAGGATGTCGCGCTCGAGATCCTCCGCGGCGCGGGCTGCTCCGTCGACCTCGCGGCCGACGGAGCGTCCGCCGTAGAGAAGGCCAGGGAGCGGAAATTCGACCTCGTCCTGATGGACGTACAGATGCCGACGATGGACGGCATCACCGCGACGGTCGAGATCCGGAAGACCGCCGGCCTCGAGTTGCTGCCCGTGATCGCCATGACCGCGAACGCCATGAAGGAGGACCGCGAGCGCTGCCTCGCCGCGGGCATGAACGACTTCATCTCGAAGCCGATCGATCCCGACGCGATGTTCGCGACGATGCGCCGCTTCTATTCCGGAGGCGCCGCCGCCCCGTCGCCGCCCGCGAGCGCGCGCGCGGCCGCGGGCGGCGCGCCGATAATCGAGGGGATAGACACCGAGGGCGGATTGAAGCGAGTCCTGGGCAACTCGAGGCTTTATCTGGACCTCCTCCTGCGGTACCGAGACGGCCAGGGCGGCGCGGCCTCGAAGATTCGCGCCGCCCTCGCCGAGGGGGATCGCGCGTCGGCGGAGCGGATGGCGCACACGCTGAAAGGCGTCTCGGGTAATATCGGAGCGGACGAGGCGCAGGCCGCGGCCGCCGAGCTCGAGGGCGCGATCAGCCAAGGCCGGAGCGCCTCCGAGGTCGAGGAGATCCTGTCTCGTCTCGAACCCCTCGTCGGCGCGCTCGTCGAGGGCATCGATTCGGCCCTGAAGGCCGTCTCCGCGGCGATGAGCGGGGGCGGTATCTCGAGGCCGGCGGAATCCCCGGCGAAGGCGGTGGACAGGCTCGCTCGCTACCTGGAGGCGAGCGATAGCGAGGCCATGGACGTCTTCACCGCTTCGCGGGAAGATCTTCGAGCCGCGTACGGGAAGGAATTCTGCGACCGGCTCGAATCGTCCATGAGGAACTACGACTTCCCGGCCGCCCTCGAGGCCCTGCGGAGCCTCGACGGGAAGGACCGGACGCGAGAGGAGAACTAGCGGCCATGGCGGGCGGCGATCGGGAGAAGGCGACGATCCTCATCGTGGACGACACGCCGGACAACATCGCGCAGCTGGGCGCGATCCTGAAGGACGACTACCGGATCAAGGTCGCGATCTCCGGGACTGCCGCCCTGGCAGTGGCCTCGAGCGGAGAGCCTCCGGACCTTATCCTCCTCGACATCATGATGCCCGACCTCGACGGGTACGAAGTGTGCCGCCGGCTCAAGCAGGGCGCCGCCACGGCGGACGTGCCGGTCATCTTCGTCACGGCGCGGTCGGACGCCGTCGACGAGGAGAAGGGCCTGGGGCTCGGGGCCGTCGACTACATCACCAAGCCGATCAGTCCGCCTATCGTAATGGCCAGGATCAGGACCCACCTGCGACTGAAGTCCTTCAACGACTTCCTGAAGGACAAGAACGCCTTCCTCGAAGCCGAGGTCGAGCGGAGGACGGCGGAGATCGAGGCGATCCGGGACGTCACGATGGTTTCCCTCGGCTCGCTGGCCGAGACGCGGGACAACGAAACCGGCAACCACATTAGGCGTACGCAGCGCTATATCAAGATCCTCGCCGAAGCCCTCGTGGACGAGGCGCGGTTCAAGTCGTTCCTGAGCGGCGGCACGGTCGGGCTCCTTTACAAGTCCGCCCCGCTGCACGACATCGGCAAGGTAGGCATCCCCGACGATATCCTCAAGAAGCCCGGCAAACTGAGCCCCGCCGAATTCGAGATCATGAAGACGCACACCACCCTCGGCCGCGACGCGATATCGGCCGCGGTCGGGCGCCTCGGCTCCCCCGCGGCCTTCCTCTCCGTGGCGCTGGAGATCGCGTGGGCCCACCACGAGAAGTGGGACGGCTCGGGTTATCCGCGGGGCCTTGCGGGAGACGCTATCCCGATCCCAGGAAGGCTCATGGCGATCCCCGACGTCTATGACGCCTTGATCTCCCGAAGAGTGTATAAGGACGCCTATTCGCACGCGGAGGCCGTCGAAATCATCGCGAGCGGATCCGGGAAGCAGTTCGATCCCGGTATCGCATCCGTTTTCATGAAAGTGAAGGAACGCTTCAAGGCTGTCGCCTCGGAACTGAGGGACGCTGGAGGATCAGGAATATGACCGGATGGAAGAAAACGATACTGATCGTCGACGACGTGCCCGACGATATCGCGATACTCGAGGGGATACTGAAGGCCGACTACCAGGTGAAGGCCGTCACGAACGGCCCCGCGGCGCTGGCCGTCGCCAGGGGGAACGACCCGCCGGACCTCATGCTCCTGGACATCATGATGCCCGGGATGGACGGATTCGAGGTCTGCCGCAACCTGAAGCAGGATTCCGCGGGATCGACGATACCGGTCATCTTCCTTACGGCCAAGGTCCTGCCGACCGACGAGAAAATCGGCCTGGAGCTGGGGGCCGCCGATTACATACGGAAGCCGGTCGACCCCGAGATCGTCCGCTCGCGCATCAAGGCCCACCTCGAGCTCAAGGAGCAGATCCTGCGGACCTCGGAGGTCAAGTACCGCAGGCTCTTCGAGACCGCGAAGGACGGCATCATGATCGTCGACGGCCCGTCCGGCGCCGTCATCGACGTGAATCCGTCGATGGCCGCGATGATGGGGCTCTCCCAGGAATCCTTCCTCGGGAAGAAGGCCTCCGACCTGGAATTCCTCAAGACCATCCTCTCCCAGTACGAGGGGCTCACGGAGGCGCAGCGCAGGGCCTACGTCCGCTACAAGGACCTCCCGCTCGCGACCTACGACGGCCGGCAGATATTCGTCGAGTTCATCAGCAACGGATACAAGGTGAACGACAGGGACGTCCTCCAGCTGAACGTCCGGGAGATCACCGACCTCGTCCTGGCCGAGCGCGAGAGGGACGCGCTCTCGGCCAAGCTGTCGCACTACCTGGCGACGAGCCCGACCGTCACCTACTCGATGCAGATCGAGGGCGGCGAGGCGAGGATGCGGTGGATCAGCGAGAACGTCCTCGGCCTCCTGGGCTACGATCGGGACGAGGCCCTCGAGCCCGACTGGTGGTTCCGCAACATCAAGTCGTCGGACCGGGCCGCGGCCCTGAGCATCGTATCGGAATCGACGCGCCGGGGCACGGCGTCGCGGGAGTACCGGTTCACGAGGAAGGACCGGAGCCTCGCATGGATCTACGACGAGATGCGCCTCGTCCCGGGGAAAGGGGCCGAGCTCGAGATCGTCGGCACGTTGACCGACATCAGCGAGATGAAGGAGGCCGAGGAGGAGATCAGGCTGAAGAGCGAGGCCCTCGAGGCCGCGGCGAACGCGGTGGTCATCACGGACCGCGACGGCGTCGTCAGGTGGGCGAACAAGGCCTTCTACGAGCTGTCGGGCTATTCGAGCGACGAGGCCATCGGGAAGCGCATGGGCGCGCTCGCGGGCTCGGGCCGCCAGGACGCGGAGTTCTACCGCCGGCTCTGGGACGCGATCCTCTCCGGGAGCGTGTGGAAGGGCCAGCTGGTCAACCGCAGGAAGTCCGGCGAGACCTACATCGAGGAGATGACCATCACCCCGGTCCTCGACGAGGAGCGGCGCGTCGGCAGCTTCATCGCCGTGAAGAACGACATCACCGCGAGCGTGCGGAACCGGGAACGGCTCGAGCAGGCGCTGCTCGAGAAGAATACGCTCCTCCGCGAAGTCCATCATCGCGTCAAGAACAACATGCAGGTCATCATCAGCCTGCTGAACATATCCGCGACTCAGATCCCCGATCCGGCATTCCAAAGCAGGATAGACGACATCACGAAGCGCCTCCATGCGATGGCGCTCATCCACGAGCAGTTCTACCAGGCTCGGGACATATCGAGGATCGACTTCGCCGCGTACCTGCGCCAGCTCGTCGAGAGCGCCGAGGAGGAATTCCGCGAGCTAGAAGTGGCGGTCGTCGTCTCGCCGGAGGACGGCCCCGTCTTCCTCAATCTCGAGCAGGCGATACCGGCGGGACTGGTCGCGTCAGAGCTCGTCCTGAACGCCTTGAAGCACGCCTTCGTCGGACGAAGCAGCGGAGGAAGGATGGACGTATCGCAGAAGGTCGGCGAGGACGGGGTCTTGATCCTGAGCGTGGCCGACGACGGCCGCGGGCTTCCGGCCGAGGTCGCCGCCGACCGGGCCCCGTCCCTGGGAATGATGCTCATGCGGACCCTCGCGGAGCAGCTGGGCGGGAAGATCGAGTTCCATAGCGGAAAGGGAACGACCGCGATCCTGAGCTTTAAGATCGAGTAGGCTTCGCCGTTTCGCGCCGGCGGAATAATCTGCCGGCGCGATGACGCATCGTCCGAGGCGGCGCTTCCCGATCTATTTCGGCGACGACTTCAGGTACCCTTCAGGATCAATGACCGCGCGGAATATGTTCCGGCGGGGATGTCCAGCTCGGTAATGCTGATCTTCACGCCGGCCTTGACGAGGCGCACGATGGCCGCTTCCACGTCGGCTACGCTCAAGTCGCCGGTCCAGTAATGGCCCTGCAAGCCGATGCCCTCCACCAACGGGCGGCCGGGCTGCACGTTGCGCGCGTCGGTCTTCCATTCCCTGTTGAGATCCTCGGCCATCAGCGCCATGGCCGTGTATTCCCAGGCCTCGGTCTCGTTGAAGTCGTTGTAATACAGCACCGCGGCTGGATCGGCTAGGCGAGCGAGCGCGAATGCGTCGTAGATGTAATCGGCGCCGCTCTCGCCCTTGGCCTTGTTCGCTCCGTTCTCGTAGGCGATATACCACGGCGAATCCTTGCGGAGCACGGCCTTCCAGTTCGTGGGAATTCCGGAGCCGCCGTCGAAGGCCTCGTTTAAAACCTCCCACCACGTTATCTTGCCTTTGAAGTGACCGGCGACATTGCCGATATAGTCTTTCATGTTCGACGCCGCTTCCGCTCGGGTGAGGGAAGTTCTCTTCGCGTCCGCGGTCAGCCATGGCGCCGATTGAGAATGCCAGAGCAGGACGTGTCCGTGGATCTTGAGGCGATTCGCTTGGGCCCAGTTAACGATCGCGTCGGCGTTCGTGAAGCCTATACACGCCTTTCGAGGGATTTAGGTACATCGGCTTCATCTCGTTCTCGGCGGTCACGACATTGTAGTGATGCTTGTACATGGCCGTAATGTCGGGATCCGTCGTCTCGTTGGAGTTCATGACGTTGCCGATCAGAAAATCATTCTTGTATTTCTCCGCGACGGATACTTCGTCTATGTACCACAGGTCCGCGTGCTTCGGCTTGTCGTTGACGACGAACCTGAAATCAACGGACCGCAGCGGCACATCCATCAACGGCGTGGTGACGTTCACCTCCTTCCACGCATCGATGGGCATGGTGCCGTAATCGCTCGGGAGCTTCATCGGGCTCCTGGCGTATTCTCCGTTGAGCACGATTCCGGGTCCGGTAAGCGTATCCTTGCCTTCGTTGCCTGCGGCCGGCGCATAGAACCATACGGAGATGCTGTATTCCACGCCCGCGGGAAGCAGCTCGGCGAAGGTCAGTCGGACGGCATTGTCCATGCCGGTATAGCTCGCTCCTTCGATGTGAGTAACCTTCAAGGCCGCCTTGTCGCCCTTCCCGATTCCGGCGACCCACTCGATCTTCGAGGACGGATTCGGGACGAAGAGCCGTTCTTGATCGACCTTGTTATTGAAGGAGAACGTCAGATCGATCTTTTGCCCCGCTCCTCCCGTTTGAGCGGCCACCTGGATGACGGAAAGCGATATGCACAGGGCCAGCGCGATCGCGACGACGGCGCAACGAGAAGACCGTCGCTTCTTTCGAAACCGAGCGTTCATATGGAAATGCCTCCTTTTCGATTGCAGGGGATGACTGAGCCGGTTGCTTCTGGCGATCATGGTTGAATGGAAACCTGACGGCTTAATCGGCGGAAATGCTGAATCTTGATAGGATTCTGCCTTATCCCTTATAAGGGAAACCCCTGCTGGTACTCAGCGAGTGAAGCTCACCTAGAACGCTCTCCGGCTCGTTGCTGTCATTTCGATCCCAGGGTATCCGATTCCCCAGGACAACTGGTCGGATCGGAGGGGCTTGGGGGACATCCGTTTCATCGGTTCTCGGTTGTCACGGCATGCATGCCTCGTTCGACGAGAGCTGTGTCAGGTGAACAGGTCGTTTTCGTCTTGCCCGCATTGGGCCTCGCCTGTCCAGATAGGAGCGGTGTGGATTTTGGCTACAGGACACCTCCGGTCTCCACACGACAGTATTTCGTTTCGACGGGCTAGTTCTCTAACTGCTTAGTTTAAAAAGAAATATGAAGACCTTGTTCTGCCTGAGGGTTTGAAAAGAGGAGTGACGTTTTTCTCTTGACAGGTGAGAGGAGGAGGTGCACTATTGATCAAACATCAAACGTATGATGTTTGATCAATAGTGCCTTCCCCTGAGGAGCAGGCAGTGAAGAAGGGGTATTTCCTCCGAGTCCAGGAGGAGGCAGCTACGCGCTTCTGGATCAACAATCCGACGCTGAACGAGGCGCGGATGGCGATCGAGGCTGGAGCTGTGGGGTGCACGAGTAACCCCGCTTTCGTCTCGAAGCTGCTTCTCGATGAGTCGTCGAGAAGCTCCGTGCGAACGATCGTAGACGACGCAATTGCGACTGTCTTTGATGATGATCTCGTGGCGAGGGAAGTTCAGAGGACGATGGTCGCGAGCCTGGCGGCGTTGTTCGAGCCTATCTATGAGAAGAGCGGGGGAAGGCTTGGCTTCTTGACTATCCAATCAGATCCCCGAATGGAAGAGGATGCTGCGTTCATCTGCGACGACGCGTTGCGCAACCGCGAGATCGGTCCGAATATTCTCTGCAAAATTCCATGCACGTCTTCGGGCCTAGCTGCGATGGAAGCGCTCGTCCCCATGGCTGTCCCTGTCATGATGACGGAAATAATGGCAATCGATCAAGCAGTGACTGCCTGCGAGTCATATAGAAGGATCACCGCTCGCATGAGGACGAAGCCGCCATTCTTCATCACTCATATAAGCGGAATACTCGACGATTACTTCAAGTGGTATGTCGAGAACAATGGCGTGAAGATGGATCCCCAGACCCTCGCCGAGGCCGGTCTCGCGATAGCGAAGAAGCAATATGCGCTCGTGAAGGAGCGTGGCTATCCCGGGATCATGGTGGGCGGAGGAGCGCGTAGCCTACGGCATTTCACCGAGCTCGTCGGATCCGACATGCATATCACGATCAACTGGAAAGGGACGGCCGATGTGCTCCTGAAGGCGGATGGGCCGGTCGAGAGACGAATCGAGGCATTTCCCGGCGAAGCAGTGATCGCTGAGCTATCAGCAAAATTGCCAGATTTCAGGCGAGCATATGAGTTGGGCGGACTCGCTGTAGAAGAATACTACGGATTCGGAGGGGTCGCCTTGTTCAGGGAGTCCTTCCTCAAGGGCTGGGATGCGCTGAAGTCGTTCATCGCAGAGCGTCGAGCCGCGACGTCGTCTTAGGAGGGTGAGATGGAACCTAGATACTTCGCCAATCTCCAGACCGGCAAGCGCGTACAACGAGCATCGGGGATCGAGCGCGTGACGTTGGCCTATAACGAGAGCACCATGCTTTGCTATTTCTACTTAAAGAAAGGGTCTTCGCTGCCTATGCATACGCACCTTGCGGCGCAGAACGGAATCGTCCTGAAAGGCGAGGTTGTCTTCTTGAAAGGCAACGGCGAGCGCCATCACCTCCATGCCGGCGACGCATACCTCTTCGACTCAATGGCTCCCCACGGGTCCGAGATACTGGAGGACACGGAGCTCCTTGAATGCTTTACTCCGGCTCGCGAGGACTATCTAGATCCCTGAATGTGATTCTCTCGCTCGAATCTCGATCGGAAAGGAATGACTGATGGCAAAGATCGCCGCAGTATACACAGGAGCAGTGCTTGTCGCGCCTTTGTCGAAGATGCTCAAAGAGGCGCTGCCTGGATGCTCGGTCATGAATGTGCTGGACGATAGTCTCATCGCCGACTGCATCGCCGCCGACAAGCTGACAAAGGACGTAACGCGGCGCCTGTGCAATATTTACCAGATCGCGTATGAGGCTGGCGCGGATTGCATCCTTAACACGTGCTCGTCGGTAGGCGAGGTAGTGGAGATAGGCCGTAAGCTCCTTCCGATTCCCATCGTCCGGATCGACGATGATATGGCGAAAGCCGCCGTCGAATCCGCATCGAGCATCGGCGTTATCGCGACATTGCCCACGACCCTTGGCCCTACGGTCCGGTTGATACGGTCTTGGGCCGATCGGCTCGGCAAGCGAGTATCGGTGGTGGAGGGTCTCGCGAAAGGGGCCTTCAGCGCCGCGACTGCGGGAGACGCTGCGACCCACGATCGCCTTATCGGGGAAGCCGCGAAGCGGATAGCCTGCGACTGCGACGCTATCGTACTGGCGCAGGGATCGATGGCTCAGATGGAGAAGGCGCTCCGCGATGCCACCGGAAAACCGATATACTCGAGTCCCGCCTTCGGCATCGCAGCGGTCAAGGCGATCATCGGCGGAGGGATCGATGACGCCAGATAAGCATGCCGAGCTTGAGCGAGCCGCTAGAGGGCTGCGCCGCGACGTTGTTACTATGATCCACGCGGCGAAGGACGGGCATCCGGCGCCTTCGCTTTCCTGCGCCGATATCATCGCCGCCTTATACTTCAGCGTGATGCGCGTCCGCCCTGAAGAGCCGGATTGGCCTGATCGAGATAGGCTGGTGCTCTCCAAAGGGCACGCATGCCCGGTCCTCTACGCGGCGCTCGCCGAACGCGGCTACTTCCCGCCTTCCGAGCTCGCTACTTTACGAAGCCTTCACTCCAATCTCCAGGGGCACCCGTATAGCCGAAAGACTAAGGGAGTCGATGCGACTACGGGATCCCTGGGGAACGGGGTATCCGTCGGCCTGGGGATAGCCATGGCCGCTCGCGCGACGAAACGGGACTACTTCGCCTACGTGATAACGGGCGACGGCGAGCTCGGCGAGGGAATCGTGTGGGAGGCTGCCATGGCGGCGAGCCATATGAAGGCGGGCAACCTCATTGTATTCGTCGATGCCAACCACTATCAGAGCGGAGGTAAAGTCGAGGACATCAGCGCGGTCTATCCGTTGGCTCCGAAATGGGAAGCGTTCGGTTGGCATACGCAAGGGATAGACGGTCATGATCTCGAGCAGATCGTCGAAGCGGTCGAAAAGGCGAAGGGCGAGCGGGAACGGCCGTCAGTCATAATCGCTGAAACGAAAAAGGGCAAGGGTATACCGTTCATGATAGGCGACAATAGTTGGCATAAGCGCGTGATCACCGACGCCGAGTATGCCGCTGCGATGGAAGCGCTTAAGGATGAAGCATGAGCAGGCCCATAGATAATACGCGCCGCGGATTCTGCGACGGACTAATGAATCTTGCGAGAGAGAGAGACGATATCGCCCTCATCTCGACGGACAGCTCCATTATCTCCGGCGGCTTGAAGTTCCGGGAGCTGTATCCGGAACGGTATTTCGAGGTAGGTATCGCGGAGCAGAACGGCGTCGCCTTCGCCTCGGGGTTGGCCTCCTGCGGCTTGGTGCCCTATATCGCGACCTATGCCGGATTCTTGACCATGCGAGCGTGCGAACAGATGCGTACTTTCTGCGCGTATCCGCGGCTCAAGGTCAGATTCGCCGGCGCGAACGGTGGGATGCTCGGAGGGAATCGCGAGGGAGTAACGCACCAGTTCTTCGAGGATATCGGTATCCTCCAGTCGATTCCCGGATTTACGATCGTGGCGCCTTCCGACGGCGGACAAGTCAAGAAGGCCGTCGAAGCCGTCGCGGACGTGGATGGTCCGGCATATATAAGGATCGGAAGCGGAAAGGAACCGAAGATCCATTCCGACGATGACATCTTCGAGCTCGGAAAGGCGAGCGTCCTTCTCGACAACGGGTCCGATGTCGCGTTGTTCAGCTACGGATTCGTCCTCGACCGGGCGCTCGATGCCGCGGAAAGGCTCAAGGCGCGCGGCATCGGCGCCGTCGTCGTCGAAGTGCCTACCATCAAGCCGATGGACGTTGAGACGATAACGGCTACGCTTAAACGGACTAGCTGCGCAGTGACTGTGGAGGACCACAATATCATCGGCGGCCTCGGTTCCGCGATCATGACCGTGTCGGGGGAACGCTTTCCGAGCAGGATCGGCAGGGTCGGGCTACGGGACACGTGGCCAGAATCAGGAGAGCCTTCCGCCTTATTGGATGAATACGGACTATCGATCGATGACATAGTCGGTACTGCGGAGGAGACATTAAGGCTGAATTAGCCTTTTGCCTATTACCCCATTAGCAGGAGGTGCGGTATGTCGAGAAGATTGCTGGCTGCGTGCATGGCTCTATTCATTGCGGCGCCAATGGCATTTTGCGCGGGAGGAAGCAAGATAAAGCTCCTTCATTGGAACGCATACGAAGAGAACAGGGACTTCTACGAGTACGTCGTGAAGGAGTTCAATAAGGAGTATCCCGATATCGAGATCGAAACGGAGATATTCAATCAACAAGATCTCGACAAGAAGCTCGCCGTCTCTATCCCCTCCGAGACCGCGGCCGATATCCTCGACCTGATAAGCGTGCAATCCTTCCCGTACGCGGAGAAGTACTTCGCGGAAGTGCCGGATTACCTGAAGAAGAACGTCCTTCAGGCGATAAACAAGGATTATCTCCACGATTGCTACTACGGCGATAAGCTCATGGGCGTCCCGTATTCCTTCTACAGCGAGGTGATCTATTACAACAAGAAGATGTTCGCCGAAGCCGGCTTGCCGGATCGTGCACCCAATACCATAGACGAGCTCGTGGATTTCGCCCGCAAGCTGACCAAGTACGACAAGGACGGGAACGTCGTACGTTCGGGCCTGTCGATGCGGCTTTCCGGGAATCCTTCCGGAACGGTAGAGAAATTCCAGGCGCTAGGCCTGTTCCCCCAGGGAGTCAACGTCCTGGCGCCCGCCAAGAAGGCCGGGAAGTGGCACAACGGCCTGAATAACGAGGGTGGATTCAAGGCGCTCAAGCTGTATATCGACCTTCTCTATAAGTACAAGGTGACCGATTTCAACATCACGCAGGACTTCGCGGGCTTCGCGCAAGAAAAGGCTGCGATGCTCGAGCGCGAGCAGTACCTGGTCGATAAGATGTTGAAGGACGCGCCTTCGGTCAGCTATGGCGCCGCCGCCGTTCCTGGACAGGTGCAGCGCGGTACCTTCGCGATCACCAGGAACCTCTTCGTGTCCAAGGCCAGCAAGAATCAGGACGCGTGCTGGAAGTTCATCAACTTCATGTATCAGAAGCGGTTCATGGAGAAGCTCACCAAGGACGAAGCATGGATATCCACTCGAAAGGATATCGACTATCCGACCTTGCTGAAGGATAAGCCGCAGCTATGGGATGCCTCAAAGGGGACGCCTGACCTCGTATACATCTGGCAAAAGAGGATCAAGCCCGAGAACGAGATCATGAACAGGCTGGGCGAGTCTCTTGCCATCGTCTTCAGGGACAAGTCGCTGGCTGGCGACGATGCGAAGATCCGCGCCGAAGTCGCGAAGCTGGGGAAGATGATCGACGACGTATTGAAGGAAAACGATCTGTACGGCGAATAAGCGGGCGGCGGGCATCCTGCGGAGCGCAGTCGCTCCCGGGATGCCCGCGCGGGAGTATGATGCGGCATGGCAAGGCGCTGTCCTCGACGCGTATCGCGTTCCTGCGACAGTCTTCATATACTATCCTTGAGGTCGTTCCGTGAAAATGAAAGATGTCTTCACCAAGAAAGAGAGGACGGTCTTCCTCTTCGCGATAATGGTCCCGACAGTCATCGCCTTCCTTGCCATACGAGTCGTTCCGATCGCGCAGACTCTCGTCTTAAGCTTCTTTAAGTGGAGCCTGGTGGACGGCGTCGGTAACTTCGTCGGCGTCAGGAATTACCTGGCCGTGTTGAGGGACGAGCTCTTTTCGGAGGCGTTGCTCAACACGTTCATTCTTGCTTTCGCGGGAGCGTTCCTTTCCGTCATTCTAGGATTAGCCTTCGCGATGATGATAGGCAGCATCAAGCGAAGTTCCTTGTATGAAGCGATAGTATTCCTGCCCGTCGTGCTTACCTATATCCCTATCTGTATGGTCTGGGTCTGGCTCTTTAATTGGGACAACGGCCTGATCAATTACCTGCTAAGCGCATTGGGATTGAGCAGGGTCCCCTGGCTCGGAAGCAAGTCGATGACCATGACGTCCATAATAATCGTGAGCGTATGGAAGGTAGTCGGCTACTACATGATCATCTTCTCGGCAGGCTTGAAGACGATCCCGAATACGTACTATGAGGCTGCCCTCGTCGATGGAGCACCCCAGGCAAAGGTCTTCTTCAAGATTACGCTACCGCTGCTGAAGCCGATAACCCTGCTCGCCTGCGTGATGGCGGTCATAAATTTCTTGAAGATATTCACCCAGGTATATGCGATGACGCAAGGCTCGGCGGGAGAGGCGACTCACCTGAGCGTCCTGGTCTACGATATCTATAATAGGGCCTTCATGTACTTCAAGCTGGGGGAGGCGTCCGCCGAGTCCATCGTGCTCCTCGGGATCCTCTTGCTGTTAACCCTCGTTCAATTCAAGGCGATCGGGGAAAAGAATGATTAAGAGTAGAAATCGCGCAGCGAACCTCATAATCCACGTCTTCCTGGCCGCTTCCTGCGTCGTTTTTCTATTCCCAATCGTGTGGATGGCGTTGACCTCGATGAAGGGCAACGCCGAGATCCTGAAGTCGCCGCCGACTTTCCTGCCCGAGAAGTTCGATTTTGGCAAGTATGCGTATTTGCTTTTCTCGGATAAGTTCTACTGCAGGTTTTTCATGAATAGCATCATCGTTGCTGGCATAGGCACCGTCGTCAGCACGATTGATTCGATGGCGGCCGGTTTTTGCTTCGCGAAAATCAGGTTCCGCGGGAGCCGTCTCCTCTTTTTTGTAATCCTATCCACTCTCATGATTCCTTTCGAGAGCTATATGATCCCGCTCTTCAATATCTCCGTAAAGCTGAAGCTGCTGAACACGTATGCCGGTTTGATATTCCCGATTATCGTCAGCAGTTTCGGGATCTTCCTGATGACGCAGTATATGCAGACCATACCCGACGAGATGATAGAGGCGGCGCGGATCGACGGCGCGAGTATCTGGAGAATATTCTTTACGATCATTACTCCCCTGTCGATTTCATCGATCATGCTGCTCGCCATCTTCCAATTCATGACCGCCTGGGGGGACTTCATTTGGCCGCTCATAATAACGAAGAGCCAGAATATGTACGTCATGGAACTCGGCCTGACGAAGTACCGGGGTCAATTCGACATCGACTATAGCCTGCTCATGAGCGCGTGCATGATGGCGATCACGCCGGTCTTGATCGTATTCCTTTTCTTCCGTCGGTACATAATCGAGAGTACAGTAATGACCGGAATCAAGGCATAGAAGAGGCTGGAGAGATGAGAAGCACTGTCGCTGAATCGATCGATAATGATGAATATGCTCTCGAAATAAGGAAGAGCATACTTTCCATGATCCACGATGCGGGGTCCGGGCACTGCGGTGGCTCGCTGTCGGTATGTGAGATCCTCATCGCGCTTTATCGCTATTCCATGAAGCATGACCCCCGAAATCCAGACGATCCCCGGCGCGACCGATGCATCCTTTCGAAGGGGCATGCCGCGCCGGCCCTCTACGCGATATTGGCAAAGGAGGGTTTCTTCCCGGAATCAGAGTTGTCGAGCCTGAGAAAGTTCGGTAGTCGTCTCCAGGGCCATCCCGATATGACGAAGACCCCGGGCGTAGATGTATCGAGCGGATCGCTCGGGATGGGACTTTCCTTCGCTCTCGGCGTAGCGCTCGCGGGAATGCTCGATGAACTTGAATATTCCACCTATGTTATAACGGGCTGCGGAGAGCTCGATGAAGGCCAGAATTGGGAGGCTCTCATGGCCGCGGCTAAGTATCGTGCCTCGCGGCTGATACTCCTGGTCGACTACAACAAAGTCCAGCTTGATGGCAGGAATGATGAAGTCATGCCTCTCGGCGATTTGCCTGGAAAGATACGGTCGTTCGGATGGAATGTCCTTGAATGCGATGGTCATGACATCGACGCGATCGTAGGACGGATCAGCGCCGCGAAGTCGTTCGCGGCGGGTCCCTCGGCGATAATATGCCATACGATCAAGGGGAAAGGCGTCCCGTTCATGGAAGATACTTTCGATTGGCATGGCAAGACGCTCGGCGACGAGGACTATCGTCGGGCCATGACGGCGCTCTCAGGGAGCGCAAGATGAACACGATGGTTATGCGGGATGTCTTCGGAGAGGCCCTCGTCGAGCTGGGGCGCGCGAACGAGGAAGTCGTAGTACTCGACGCCGATTTGGCTCACGCGACGCGGTCATCGTCATTCGCGGATAACTTCCCGGAGCGTTTTTTCAATCTGGGAATCGCTGAACAGAACATGGTCTCTTTGGCTGCTGGCATGGCTTCGTGCGGCAAGCTGCCCTTCGTATGCACCTTCGCCTTCTTATTAGCGCTACGCGCGTCCGACCAGATCAGGAGCCATGTCGCTTATCCGAACCTTAACGTGAAGCTCGTTGGCGGGAACCCGGGCTTAACGGGCAGTTTCGACGGCGCGACGCACCAAAGCGTTATGGATCTCGCCGTCATGCGCGCGATGCCGAGGATGACGGTACTGGTCCCCTCGGATGATATCTACACCCGACAAGCGGTGTTCGAGGCCGCGAAGAGAGAAGGGCCGATCTATATGCGTATCTCGAGGCTCGCCGCAAGGCGGATCCACGAGGAAGGGCAGAGGCTCATCATAGGCAAGGGAGACATCCTGAGGCGGGGCGACGATGTCACGCTCGTCGCGACCGGGACGATGGTAGAGAAGGCGCTGGATGCCCAAGAGAAGCTGGCTGTGATGGGCATAAGCGCGGAGCTCGTCGAGATGAGCACGCTCAAGCCGTTCGATGCAGCCTTGCTCGAGAAGAGCTTGAAAAGGACGGGGGCGTGCGTGACTATAGAGGAGCATTCGCGGATCGGAGGCTTGTATTCGGCGGTCGTCGAGGCGATGGCCGACGCCTTCCCCGTGCCCGTCGAATGGATCGCTGTCGATGACAGGTTCGGAGAGTCGGGAACATACGAGGAGTTGCTTTCAGCCTGCCATCTCACGGTCGAGGACATCGTGAAGAAGACGCTCGCGGCGCTGAAGAAGAAAAGACGCACTGCTCGATCAGCCATCCTTCGTTGAGAGCGTAAGCATATCTTGATGCCGTTTCCCTTTTGTCCTATGCTGGGGCCATGGGAGACAATCCGATAATCGCGTCGATCGAGCCCCGCATGACAACCGTGGAGCAAGTGGTCGATGCGGTTCGCGAATCGCTGGTCAAGCGCCGGCTAAAGCCTGGGGATCTGATGCCTGCCGAGGGCGAGCTTGCGGAACTCCTCCATGTAAGCAGGGGATCGATACGCGAGGCCATGAAGATCCTGTCCGCATTCGGGGTCGTAGACATCAGGAGGGGGGATGGAACATATGTCGCGACGACGGCGAACCGAAAGCTGTTCGATCCCCTTTTCTTTCAATTGCTCGTTTCTCCCGCCGACATCGTCGAGCTCGCTGAGCTGCGCAATCTCGTCGAAGGGGGCGTGATAAAGCTTCTCCTCAAGAAGGCGACGGACGAGGATCTGAAGGCGCTCGAGGGCGCCTGCGACGATCTCGAACGTTGTTCGGCGGAGCACCCCGGCGACGTCGAGCTCGCGAAGAAGTACGATATCGCCTTCCATACGCTTATGGGACGTGCGACGCAAAATCGACTCGTCGCTAATCTATCAGCCTTCGTAATAGAGTTGCTCGCTCCGACGATGCAGCCGGGCCATGGAGTCGGATCCCATAGGGCGCTCGTCGACGCCCTCAATCGACGAGATGAAGCGGCGGTGATAACCGCGCTCAATGAGCATGGGGGGATCTGGCAGGATCTGAACACCGATAGGCAGACAGAGGACGGCGAGTAGTGAACCGGAGGCAAAAGCTGTTTCCGGTCGTATCGTATGCCGAATGCGGGAGAGCCGAGATCGTCTGTAGTAGATGCAGGAGCGAACATTATCCTGCCGCTTAAGGCGCGTACCAGGACCCGCGGATTAAGGCACTCCCGAAGATCGTCATCGCGATCTGCATCGCCTATGCCCTCAGCCCGATCGATCTCATCCCGGACTTCATCCCCGTGCTCGGCTACCTGGACGACCTGATAATTATTTCGGCCCTGATCGGGCTCGCGATCAAGCTCATACCGAAGGACGTGTTCGCCGACGCGAAGCGAAGGGCGGCGGATGAGCCGATCACGCTGAAGAAGAACTGGGCCTTCGTCGCGGTGTTCGTGGCGATATGGGTCGCGTTGATCGTGTGGGCGATCGTATAGGAAAAAGGTGCGCGGCGTTTTTTGCTCTAGTTCCTCGGGATATACTCGAGCATTGAGTTGGGGGAAACGGCATCGCAACAAAAGCATTCTAAGCTTGCGTGCCCTAGATTCAAAAAAACGCGACGATTACTTATACGGTCTCTTCATAGATGCTTCTTCCCGTTCGCGATAACCGTGCCACATCTCACCCAGCGGATCGATCGGCAAACCGCGGCGTTTCATCTCATGCCAGCCCCACTTGTAGAGCGCATCGAGTATCGGGCAGATGGATAGGCCAAGCTCGGTGAGGGTATACTCCACCCGCGGCGGAATCTCGGGGAATATCTTGCGTTGTATGATTCCATCTGCCTCCAGCTCACGCAAATTGACGGCCAGTACTTTTTCGGAGATTGGGAGCTGCTTCGTGAAAGTGCTGAAGCGAGTCTTTCCGTCGAAGCGAATACCCTGAATAATGAAGGGCTTCCAACGAGAGCAGAAGGCACGGATAGCGAAGAAGTACGGGTCCGTCTCAATGGAGGCCTCGGTTCTTTTGTTTCCCCTCGATTCGGGCATGCCCCCCCCCCCATTGTGGCTGATCTACCGGCTTCTCGAACGAGAGACAGGAGTTCGGCCTCGGGAGGTGTATTATACCATGTTATGGCCTAGATAGGCCTGTATGCGAGATCGCGTCAAAGGATGTCCATTGCAGCGCAAAAGCCTTCGTAGGTGGCCTGGAGAAGCTGGCGTGGCGCGACGCAATCTCCGGTCGCGACGAACCAAGGGACGACACCCCTTAGCGATTCGACGATTTCCGTGTTTGCCTTCATGCCCGTCGCGTAGACAACAGTATCGGCTGCAATAAAACGTTCCTTGCCGTCTTCGCCCCTGAATCGCACACCATCATCCTCAATAGCGGTCACCGAGACCCTGCAGTCCCAAGTCATCGTCTTTCTCATCCGGGGAAGGAGGGCCCGACGGTGAGAGTCGTTGGCGTCGAGCGCAAGGTCGTCACGCATCTCGAGGATGTGGACATGGTGGCCGATCTCGGCGAGGAAATAGCCCGTCTCGCATCCGGCGAGCCCTCCTCCGATCATCACGATACTTTCCCCTAGTATCTTCAGGTCGGTATAGGCATCCAGGGCGTGAAGGGCTTTCGCTATTCCGGGAATGGGCGGAACGAACGGCCGCGCGCCAACGGCGCAGATTACTGCACTGGGCTCCAAAGCTTCGATATAGCTACAAGTCACTTCTCGTCCGAGCTCGATCTTCACTCCTGAACTCATGCAACGGACTTCAAGTGAGCGGCAGTAGCGCTTGAGGCTTTCCTTATGAAAGTCTACATCTGTGAACTTGAGCACGCCTCCGAGTCGGCTCGCTCTTTCAGCCAGAGTGACGTCGTGACCTCGTTCAGCCGCGGTTAGTGCTGCGTACATGCCTGAGGGTCCCCCGCCGATGACGAGGACCTTCCGCCTGCATGTTGGGTGCGGAGCCGCCTGCCATCGGAGTTCTCGGTGAGCTGATGGATTAACGGCGCACTGCCATAATGACGGCACAGGTCGTTCTCCGGGGTCGGATGCTAAAGGATTAAAGCAGGAGCAGCGAAGGCAGGGGGCGATCTGGTCCGCGCGACCAGTCAGGGCCTTGTTCACGAATTCGGGATCGGCAATCTGCTGGCGACCCAGGGCGACGAAGTCGCATTTACCTGAGGCGATCGCTTCCTCGATCTGTTCAGGGCCATTGAAGCCGCCCACTGCGACTACGGGCGTGCGAACGGCCGCCTTGACCGCTGCCGCGAGGTGCAGATTGCAGCCATGCTCGTCGAACATTGAGGAAAATGCCTTGGTTTCGACGTGGGAATGATAGATGCCTGCTGTAACGTGGATGAGGTCCACCTTGTCCTGGATGAGCTCGCAGAACTCCACGGCTTCCGGAAGCTCTAGGCCGCCTGGGACATTCTCAGTCCCTGAGAGACGGTACTCGATAAGGAAGTCCGGACCACAGGCCGCGCGAAGGCGATCAAGCACCATTATAGGGAATCGCGCACGATTCTCGATCGATCCACCGTACTTGTCGGTCCGATGATTCGATAGGGGCGAGAGGAATTGCGAGAGGAGCCATCCATGGCCGCCATGGAGCATCACCATGTCGAACCCCAGGGCCTTGCACATACGGGCTGCGGCCGCGAAGTTGCCCGCTACCCTGTCCATCATAGCCTCGTCCATCTCGTCTACACGGATGCCGTCGAAACGCGTGTATGCCGAAGGGCCAATGGGATTCTTGTGACCGGCAATAGCATCGGGATGGTTCACTCCCCCCACGTGGCTAAGTTGGATCGAAGCGATCGCCCCATGTGCCTTTATCGCTTCCGACAGAGTCATGATCGCTTCCATGTGCATGGTCGTCATATTCTCGTTGTAGATATTGAGTCCATGTTCGTGCCTGGCCGCAAACTCGTTGTCCACGAAGGACTCGGTGATCGTGACTTGCGCAAAACCTCCTCGAGCTCGAGACTCGTACGTCTCGATTCCTTCAGGAGACGGATAGCCATGCTCCACGACTCTGTTGGTCGTTGTCGGCGCAGCGAGTACTCGGTTCTTAAATCTTGTTCTTCTGATGATCAGCGGAGAAAACATGTGCGGATAACGGTCCATCATCTACCTCGATTTGTGCGTATGGCCGCGCGTTGCCGGCCATTGAATCGTTGTGGCAATCACAATACGGCGGTATCGCCGTATTGTGAAGAACGGACTCGTGTGACAGGTCGGGATTTCGCTGTCAGTAACTAACCTCACAGTAATCAAAGAGGGATGTCGACTCTGTTTCCCCGGACGCAGACACGGAATAAAAACATCCGAATAGAGTTTGATTCTGACAGCATGCATTTCTAGATCGACCCCCGAGATACTTACTATGGAGTTCGCTACATACCTGACAGTTCTAGCCTTCCGTTAAAGTGCGTTCTTTACAGGAAAACAGAAGCAACCTACACTTTTTCCATGCGAAGAATTTTTGTGCCGGTTAATGATAGTCATCATGTTCTCTTCTGCTAAAACATGTTCGTGATTCTTGGGCTCATTGCATGAGTGGTAAATTTTATGGAGGGATTTGTGAATACATTCCTTGAAGTTCGTGGCCTTGGGAAGCGTTTTGGAGGGCTGGAGGCTGTGTCTGGCCTGGAGTTCAATGTAAACCGTGGAGAAATATTGGGTTTGATCGGGCCAAATGGAGCAGGGAAGAGCACGGTGTTTTGTATGTTGGCGGGTAGCCTTATACCTACTGAAGGGACGATTGTTTTCCGAGGTAAGAATATTACCAAGTTGCCTTCTCATGGTAGGGCGGCACGAGGCATCAGCCGAGTATTCCAAGGCAACATACTGTTTCGTAATCTGACAGCCACAAAAAACGTGCAGATAGGTTTGCACCTGAGAACGGGTATCGGCCTGTTCGGATTTGTCTTCGGTACTCCCGCTGCTCGGCGTAAAGAAGAATTGTTGCGTGATAGAGCGAGGGAGATACTTCGACTATGCGGCTTTACCGATGAAATGATGAATTCCATAGCGAATAGTTTGCCTCATGGGCAACAGCGATTGCTTTCGTTGGCCATCGCCTTGGCGAATCAACCAGAATTACTGCTGCTTGATGAGCCGGTGACGGGAATGAATGCCGAAGAGGTGTGTTCGATGTTGGCGATCATAAGAATGCTGAGGGAAAAGGCAGGGGTGACATGCATAATTATTGATCACAACATGAAGGCGATAATGGAATTATGCGACCGAATTATAACATTAAGTAATGGCAAGAAGATCGCTGAAGGAACTCCAGAAGAAATCGCAAGCAATCCCGCTGTGATCGAAGCTTACCTTGGGAAAGACGAAAATGCTGCTTGAGATCAAGAACCTGATTGTCCATTACGATGCAGCTCAGGTGTTGTATGGAATATCTTTCGATGTCGAGGAAGGTACAATCGTCACCTTGCTCGGGAATAACGGTTCCGGGAAAAGCACGACATTGCGTGCGATTAGCCATTTGAAAAAGGCCACCTCTGGGGAGATTTTATTTCAAGGGAAAAGAATCGACAAAGAATTGCCTCAGAACATAGTTAGATTTGGAATTGGGCATGTGCTTGAAGGGAAGGGACTCTTCCCGTATATGTCAGTTATCGAGAACCTAACAGTTGGAGCCTATTTGCGAAAAGACAAAAAACAAGTTGCGCTTGATATAGAAGACATATTCGCGCACTTCCCGCGGCTAATGGAAAGAAGAAATCAACAAGCGAGAACATTGAGCGGCGGAGAGCAGCAGATGCTTGCTATCGCGAGGTCGCTTCTGGGGAAACCTAAGTTGCTTCTTTTGGACGAACCTTCGCTTGGCCTCTCGCCTTCGATGGTAGGCGAGATAGGGAGAATAATAAGAGACATTAATCAACAGGGAGTTACTGTTTTGTTGGTTGAGCAAAACGCGAGGTTGGCCCTCAATATTGCACATAAAGGATTTGTTTTTGAAAACGGGAACATCGTTCTCCAGGGCGATGCCAAGGATTTGATCGAGGATGACAAGGTCAGGAAAGCGTATGTGGGACGCTGAAAGACTCATTATCGATACGAGGAAGTAACGTTATGACAGGACTGCTCGTAGTACAGGGAGTTGTTAGTGGTATGTGCCTTGGAGGGACCTATATCCTTCTTGGGTTAGGTATGACCCTAATCTTGAGCGTGATGAATATATTGCAATTCTCTCACGGCCAAGTCTACATGGTCGGTGCGTTCACCGTGTATTTCCTTACTGTTGACGCAGGCTTGAGTATATACATTGCGGTCCCGATCGCGATGGTGACAACTTCTATACTTGGCTTATTCATCGAGAGAATCTTCCTTCGGCCCGTCAAAGGAGACTTTCTGGGTTATGTGCTCGTCACTTCCGGATTGGGCTTGATAATGGAAGTGCTCGTTGTCGGTGTATTCGGCCTCGGCGTAAAGCAAGTTCCTAGCCTGTGTTCTGGTTCCATTGAAATATCTGGCATGTTTTTTGCGAGGGACCGATTAATAGCATTACTAATAAGCGCAGTTCTGGTTTCTGTTCTTCAGATGTTCCTGAAAAAATCAAAATTTGGATTAGCTCTGATGGCTTCGGCGCAGAATCCGGAAGGGGCCATTCTGCAAGGCATAAATCCGAATGTGATGTCCGCTCTCGTTGTGGCTATCGGAAGTGGGATAGCCGCAGTAGGCGGCGCTTTGGGAGGGAGTATCTTCAATCTTGATCCGTATATGGGCGGGGCCGCTTTTGGCAAAGGGATTGCGCTGATCGTCATCGGAGGATTGGGCAGCGTGATGGGGACCGTTGTTGGGGGGCTGATGCTCGGATTGTCAGATTACCTTGTTGCTCTATTCTTTGGATCGCAAGTTGCATCCGCGATCCCTTTGTGTATTGTCGTCATCTTCCTGCTATTCAGGCCAAGGGGACTGTTCGGCCATGATTAACTCAAAGTACTCCCGGCGTATCATTATGCTCGCTCTCCTTTTATTGCTTCTTATCTTGCCGGTATGCATCAAGAGTGTTTATTGGATACATGTCTTCATCAGCATACTCATTATGGCCCTCATGTCTGAGAGCGCTCGCATTTTTAACCTAAACGGAGAATGCCTGATGGGTACTGCGGGCTTCATGCTGCTTGGTTCCTACTCTTCGGCGTTGCTCGCAGTAAATTGCGGACTGTCTTTCTGGGTCGTATTGCCGATTGGTGGTTTCTTTACTGCCGCGGTTGGCTTTTTGTTGGGGATTCCATTCTTAAGGGTAAAGAGCGTCTATTTTTGCATTCTCACAATAATGACAGCCAGTATCTTCCTGTACATAACTGGCTACTGGACATCGCTAACCGGTGGCTGGGATGGTCTGCAAGGTATACCTGCCCCATCACCTATCCGGTTATTTTCTTCCACTCTGACGTTCGATGGTGATCGTTCATACTACTATTTGACCCTCGCAATTGTAGCGATCTCACTCGCGGTGTTGTACTTAATGGAGAAAAGCCGTATTGGCATGGTGTGGGAAGCGATAAGCGAGTCGGGCGACCTGTCTGAGGCGATTGGGATAAACGTACATGCCCAGAAGCTGTTTGTCTTCACCGTCATATGCTTCTTCATCGGTATTGCCGGTGGGCTTTTTGCGTTTTTTGCGCGCACGCTATCTCCCTCGACAAACTCGGGTAGCATATTCTCGATGGCGACATCCATGTATGTGATGTTATATGCGATCATCGGCGGCAAATCATTTTTCTGGGGACCTCTGATCGGGACCGCAATAATGATGTTGATTCCGGAATTTGCAAGGCCATTGCTCCAATGGAGGCCATTGCTTAATGGGGTTTTACTCATCGTTATTTATTTCTTCATGCCTAATGGGATAATGGGGCTCGGTACGACCCTGCCTAAACTATTTCGAAAAACTATTGCCGTAGGTCCAAAAGCCTAATCGAAATGATGGTTGTGGGGTATGAGCTTGGGCTGGGCGAGTAATTCATGGAAAGAGTGAATATGCAACGGAAAAGAATAGGAGTCCATTAATGATCGATATCAGGAGGCGCATATGTAGCGGCATTGGAACTTGAATGGAAGCGGCTGCTTTATAGAGAACGCGAGTTCTTTGAAGGAGAAACCATGATGAAGGCAAAGAGAATACTGAGGGATTATCTCTATGCGCTATTGGCTCTGGTGATGTTTGCTTTTTCAACATCATCTGTTTTTGGCGACGAAAAAGTACTGAATATAGGAGCTGTTCTCATGCAGAGCGGTCCTGCAAGTGCGGCTGGATTGGCATGGGCGCGCGGATACAAAGTTATGGTCGATAAAGTCAATGATGCCGGTGGAATAAAGATCGGTAATGACACCTATAAAATAAAGTTGACGGTTGCTGATGATGCGATGTCTACGGAGCAAGCAGCCAGCGCAACCATGAAGCTTGTGGAACAAGACAAATGTACAATAATCTTTGGATCATTGAATACCGCGATGGAGTTGGCGGAGTATCCCATAACGTTTAAAGCGGGAGCGCTTCTGTTGGACTGCGGAACGGCAATAAGCGGTCAATACAAGACCAAGCAACAAGCTGATGTGGGTTCCGATAGGCCTCTGAAGGTCCGGCCGCAAGCTACTAGCGATAATGCTATACCGGGACTTTTGGATTATTTGCGGCAAAAATATCCCGCCGTAAAGAAAATCGCAATTACCGGTATTACTGAAGATATGACAACGGTACTAAACAGCATCACTCTGGAAGAGATGCGGAAACGGGGGCTTGCTGCGGCGGGTGGTATCGAATACTTTGCCCCTGACATTCAAGACTACACGCCTATAATGACTAGGGTTCTAATGAAGAAGCCGGACGCAATATTCTGCATTAATGGGGGGCCTATTGCTTTAGGTTCGCAAACAAAGGCAGCAAGAGAACTTGGTTTCAAGGGACCGATATTTACAATTATTAAGGGTGATATCGAACTACAGGCAAGAATTGCGGGTTCGAATACCAGCGACATTTTTGCTCGCGGATTTACATTGAGCGATGAGAACCTTCCCCAGGGAATGAAGGATTTCAAGAGCGCGTTCTTGAAAACTTTTTCAAAGAATGAGCTTGTTTCCGATGCGGCATATGCGTATCAAAACATGTGGTCAATTATACAGGCAATCGAGAAAGCAAACTCCGTTGATCCTGCGGCCATACAATCCGCATACGAGAGCATGTGCAATCCAGGCGATATAAAATCGATTTTTGGTTCTACGGCACATTCGGGCGGTTTAAAGACAGTGGGAGTTAATCGTGCCGTTGTTGAGCCGTTTGCTATCAGCCTTGTGACGAAGGGCGTAGCCAAGGTCGATAAATGGGTGACCTACGAATTTCCGTGACAGAGGTGTCAGCTAGAACGTGCTAATCTTTACTGCAATTGTCACAGTATTGGGTCGCCCAGCGACTTTATGCCTAAGTAAAGTCGTTGGGCTGACCTTCCGCAAACAAAAAGTCGGGTTTATCGTTTCAAGGCGATCGTTAATGCTGCGGTACTTCGCGACCATGAGTGTTTTCAGCATCGAGAAAGACGAAAGGAGCAAGTGATGTCGGGGAAAAAGGTCGTCCTTGTTACCGGAGCAGGATCGGGACTTGGGAGGGCATCCGCGCTGGCCTTCGCTCGGTCGGGGTGTAAGGTTGTGGCCGCCGATATCGATATAGGAAAAGCAGAAGAAACCGTAAGGCTGATTACACGGAAAAATGGAGAAGGCGTATCAGCCAGAGTAGATGTGTCTTCGGAGTCGGAGGTCGCGGCCCTAATCGAAAAAGTTATAAATGTGTACGGAAGAATTGACTGTGCGCATAACAACGCCGGTGTGTTTTGTAGTGGTCCGCTCATTGATAGTACCGAAAGCCAATGGGATCACCTTATGAGCATTAACTTGAAGGGCGTTTGGTTGTGTTTGAAATACGAGCTAAGGGACATGGTCAAGCGAAACAGCGGATCCATCGTTAATACCTCGTCGGTTGCGGGTTTGGTCGGATCGCCAGACTCATCGCTATACGCAGCAAGCAAGTGGGGTATAAATGGATTAACCAAGGCAGCTGCCATTGAATATGCTAAAACAGGAATTCGCGTAAATTCTATATGCCCTGCTGGGATGGTAGGTACGGGTATTTGGGAAAAAACGTTCAAAAGTGCCCCGGCGCTTTCTGCCAAGTTGGCCGAGGCTGTACCTATGGGACGCGATGCATCGCCGGAGGAAGTGGCTGATGTAGTCGTTTGGCTGTGTTCGGATGCCGCTTCGTTCATAACCGGAGTCGCTCTTCCTGTGGACGGAGGAATGGCTTCAGTTTGATGGTGATTGCGGCGATACGTCATTCATGCTTTCAGCAAGAATCTCAAGAAGGAGAGAGGGATGGATAGAATAATAGGCGCAGAGAACTGGGCCGATCTTTTTTTGGCATACGTACTCAATGAAGAGAACAAGCGAATTGAGTCACTAAAGACTACTGATATTGATGGAGCGTTGGCTGGCTATTTCGGGAATACTATGGTTCTCCGGGATGGGAATGGGCAGATCATAGAGTTGGTATATTATAATTACAACCGGACAATGCGATATTGGCGAAACGGTTCCTGGTTCGATGGAAAATGGATAATCAATAGTGGACAAGATAATACTTTGGTTTTCCATGTCTTCGAAATCGAGGGGAAGCCATTATGCTATTGTCACCCCCTCGCGGCGAACAAAAAGGTGGGGGACCGCTGGATTAGCCCTGAAACGAACGGTGGGATCCCGGTTTTCCCAATCAAGGCAACGCCCCTGCAGTATCTGAGTAGCGTTCCTGTGGTCGGCCAAGGTAAGCGATTGGTAATAGTGGGCACAAATATCGATGTTGGAGCTTGCTATACCTTGGAGGAAGGATTAGTTGCTCCGCCTAAACAAGGCTGTGCTGCCGGACATAATGACATTCTGTCGATATCTATGAAAGAAGCCAATAAACCGATAGAGGGTTATTTCGGCAATTCAGAAGTGCTCATTGAAACTACTTCAGGTAAGGTGTTGGGAGTCGGATATTACCGATCCGATTTTTCTTTACGTCATTGGAATAACGGAGCTTGGGTTGAGGGAAGCGCATACATAGTCAACAATGGCCAAGATTGTTCGATGTTCATAAGGACACGAACTGATTTCTTCAAAAAACCCAGCGGCTTTGCGCATGCTTTCGCGCCCAATAAAAAAGTGGGAGATTGTTGGGTGAGTCCTGAGGTATGGGGAGGGGCTCCTATCTATCCGCTCGCTTCGGGCGGCGTAGCTGTGCAAAATGCTAGTGGGAGATACCTTGTTGCTGGGACCTGTTTCCAGCCCAGGACCGTGCATACATTGTTGGAAGGCGAGGTGTCGCCCCCGGGGACGCACTAGTAAGCTGTCATGGCTGAATCAAGGGTATTCAACATCTGTTGCTTCCCGTGAGCGAGAAGAAGATTAGGGGAATGGCATCGCGGTTCTTGATGGCATGTGACAGTCGTCAACAGGCTATCAGGGATTGCCGCGATGCCATGCACCTTTCCTTGCAATGATGAAAGCAATGTGCTCTTGATCTTTTATCCCGTGAGCTGTACTCCTTGATGCCTTCCGGAGAACTACCTGAAGCGAGGAGAGGAGCATTGGGTGTTTTGGGGACGAGTTTCGGTTCGTTAGGGCTATCGACGGGAGAGAATGGATGAATAGCAGCAAGCAGACTGTGATGGGATACGAGGGCGAAGGACTCGGGGGCGTATTCGATAACTCCGCTTGGTTCGTCGGTATCAAAAACTATAAAGAGATGAGCGGAATAGAGCGCGTGGAAAGCGTCGAGAGGCATCTGCTTACCGATGAGATATTCATACCGGTCATCGGGAGTAGCATGCTGATCGTGTGTGGGGACGATGGAAGTCTTTTTTCGTCGACAGTCATGGAGGCGGGGAAGTGCTACTGCGTCGCCAAAGGATCTTGGCATACTGTCATCATGGTCCCAGGGGCAAAGTTGGCGCTCGTCGAGGCGTCAGGTACCGGCTCGGACAATACGGAGAATTCTCGTATATCGATATCCGATCGGCTGAAGATAGTCGAATCCTACAAAAAGGCAATTAGCGAACTGTCGCCGTAAAACGCGACTATCCTAGCCGAGGACGCTGGAGGCAGGGGGAGCCGAGGCGGCGGCCGGAATTGTGATAGGGGGACCGCAAGGCTCCCTGTCGCTCATGGAGAGCGTCGCGACGACGCGCTGCCGCGGCGTGGTTTGCCTGAGCGCAGCATAACTTCTTGCAGACGATGTAGGGCGGCGGGTGCCGTCATTGAGAAGTCATTCCGCCGCATTCGGAAACAATGTCAGGGAGCCTTGTAGGAAGGTTTGCATGCGCTCCCCTTCCATCACTCCTTGATATTCTCCCTCAGCGCCGCGAGGAACTTCCCCATCTCGTCGTAGTCCCGCTGCTTGATGATGTGCGAGAGGTACGAGAGCTTCGAGTTGATGAGCTCGAGCTGGCGGATCGTGTGTGGGTTGAACATGATCTCCGAAAGGAGCCGATCGTCCTCCGAAAGGAGGCCCTTGGCGATGGTCATGTGCCGCTTGAAGTTGGTGCCCGGCGTGTCCATCGGCTTCATGCAGGCGGCGAAGACCATGGTGGACGCGAAGGGCGTCGCGAGGGAGTAGGCGATCATCTTGTCGTGGCCCTCGAAGTCGTACTCGAAGATGCGGATGCCCAGGCGTTCGTAGATCGAGCGGAAGAAGTCCTTGCCGCGCTGGTCGGACTCGGAAATGATGACGGCGCTCTCGCCGCCCAGGTCGCGGATGTTGCCGAAGGTCGGGCCGAACATGGGGTGCGTCGACACGAAGGGGCGACCGGCCTTCCTGTAGAAGGCGGCGAAGTCTCCCTTTACCGAGGCGATGTCCGCGAGGATGCAGTCGGGCCTCAGGTAGGGCAGGGCGCGCTCGAAGGCCTCGATGGTCGAGCCGAGGGTGACGCAGTTCAGGAAGATGTCCGGGTCGAAGTCCTTTATCTCGGCGATGTCGAGGGCGCGGCGGACCTTGATGAAGTACTTCATCCGCGTCGGGTCGGAATCGTGGACGCAGACTTCGTGATCGAAGCAGAGTTCCTCGGTGAGCCATGCGCCCATGCGCCCGGTACCCATGATGAAGACGCGCACGCTAGAGCCTCCTCTCCTGGTAGCAGCCGAGCACGCGGAAGTCCCTGGTCGCGGCCTTCGCGCGGTCGATGGCGCGCGCGACGCGCTCGTCGCGGATTGAGCCGTCGAAGTCGATGAAGATCGCGTAGTCACCCGGCTTGTTGGGCACGGACTCGATCCTGGTGAGGTTGATGCCCTCGTCCGCGAAGATTTCGAGGGTGTGGAAGAGGGCGCCGGCCTTGTCCTCGGTGAAGAATACGGCGGAGCATTTGTTGCCCTCGGTCGAGGAGTCCTCGCGCGAGACGACGAAGAAGCGCGTGCGGTTGTTCTCGGCGTCCTGGATGTCGTCCTTGATGATCTCGAGGTCGTAGATCTCGGCGGCGAACCTGTTCGCGATCGCGGCGGCGTCGCGGGGCCTCTCCTGGGCGATCATGCGGGCGGCGCCGGCTGTGTCGTAGTACGGCCTCGGCTCGAGGCGGTTCCGCGCGAGGAAGTTGCGACACTGCGCCAGGGCCTGCGAGTGCGAGTAGGCCGAGCGGATCTCGCGGTGGTCGGCGCCGGGGACCGCGAGGAGGCAGTGCGAGACGGGGATGTCGACCGCCGCGACGATGCGCAGGTCGGTGTAGACGAGGATCGAGTTGACGGGGCCGATGAGGCCGCCCAGGGTGTTCTCGACGGGGACGATGCCGAAGTCGAAGAGTCCGTCGCGCACCGCGTCGAAGACGTCGGAGAATTCGCGGCAGGGCATCGTGGCGATCCCGGCGTCCCACGAGCGGGCCGCGACCTCGCTGTTCGCGCCGTGCTCGCCCTGGAAGCCGATGGTGCGCGGCGAGCGCGACTGGATGCCGCGGGACTCGGCGATGATCCTCTTCCAGAGCTCGCCGGTGAAATCGGGACCCGCGAGGCAGCGCGACGAGCGCGTTATGCGATCTATTACGGCCGCCTCGCGCGAGGGGTCGGCGATCTCGGCCTTGAATGCCTTGGCGAGGAGGGACTTCTCCATGCGCTCGTCGAGGAGCGCCAGCAGCCTCGAGTCGATGCGGTCGATGTCTTCGCGAAGATCCTTGAGCGTCATGATTCCTCCTTAGGGTTGCGGTGCGGAAGCGAGGGCGCGGGCGGTCAGGGCGAGGTCGGCGAGCGTAATGGCGCAGGCGGCCTCGAGGACGACGGCCGCGCGAATCGCGATGCAAGCGTCGTGGCGACCGCCGGGCGCGAGCTCGGTCATCTCACCGGTCTGGAAATCGAGGGTTCGCTGGGCGGCCGCGATCGTCGAGGTCGGCTTCACGCCGACGCGGACGACGAGCTCGTTGCCGTTCGCGATGCCGCCGTTCACGCCGCCGGAGCCGTTGCGCGACGTCGTACCCGAGCGGTCGACGAAGGGATCGTTGTGCTCGCTGCCGCGCATGCTGGCGGCGGCGAAGCCATCGCCGAACTCGATGCCGCGCACCCCCGGCACGGAGAAGGCGGCGTGAGCGACGAGGGATTCGACCGAGTCGAAGAAGGGCTCGCCGAGGCCGGGCGGGAGGCCGCGGACGCGGATCTCGACGAGGGCGCCGATCGAGTCGCCGGCGGACTTGGCCGCGGCGACCGCGGCCTCGACGTCGGCCGCGTCGGAGACGCGCCTGCCGCCGGCTTCAAGTATGCGGGTCTCGAAGACGGGCGCGCCGCGCGCGGCGGCCCCGTTGGCGCGCGCGGCGGAAGCGAGGACGAGCTTCGCTATCGCGCCGGCCGCTACGAGGCCCGCGGTGACGCGGCCGGAGAAATGGCCCGAGCCGCGCGGGTCGGCGAAGCCGCCGTACTTCACTCGCGAGGTGAAGTCGGCGTGTCCGGGCCGAGGCACGCGCTTGAAGGCCTCGTAGTCCTCGCTCCTCGTGTCCGCGTTACGGAACAGGATCAGTATGGGCGAGCCCGTCGTCCTGCCCTGGAACACTCCTGAGAGGATCTCGGGGACGTCGGCCTCGCGGCGCTCGGTCGTTCCGGCGGCCCCCGAGCGGCGGCGCGCGAGGTCGGGCTCGAGGTCGGCGGGCGAGAGCGGGATGCCGGGAAGGCAGCCGTCGACGAGGGCGCCGACCACCGGGCCGTGCGACTCGCCGAGGATCTCGACGCGGAAGAGTCGTCCGAAGGAATTCATGGCGCCTCCTTCACGAAGTCCGCGAGGTCGCGGATCGGGTAGCTCTCGACGCGGATGTCGCCGATCCCGTATGGGAGAGCGAGGAGGATATCGGAGCCGAGCCGCTTCTTGTCGGCGACGAGCGCGTCGGCGACGAGCGCGCGGAGCTCGGGGCTGTCATCTATCGAGGCGCGGCTCGCGGCCTCGCCTATCGAGGCGGGCAGGCCGCAGGAAGAGACGAGGCCGATCGCGCGCGAGACATCGGCCGGCTTCATGCGGCCCAGTTTTTCCGAGAGGCGGCAGATCGTCGCGAGTCCGGCCGCCACCGAGTGGCCATGGGGCAAGCCGGTGGCGGCCTCGATCGCGTGGCCGACCGTGTGCCCGAGGTTAAGGAGGCGCCGCTCGCCGGACTCGCGCTCGTCGCGGCCGACGACGCCGGCCTTGAGGCGCACCGAGCCTTCGACGATGCGCTCGAGCGCGCTCGTCGAGGCGTCGGCAGCCGCACGAGGCCGCTCGCTCGCGACGAACTCGAAGTACTCGCCTCCCGCGAGCACCGCGTGCTTGACGACCTCGGCCATGCCTGATTGGAACTCGATTTCGGGCAACGTGCGCAAAAGGCCGACGTCAATGAGAACGAAGCGGGGCTGACGGAAGCATCCGACCTGGTTCTTGAGGCCGCGGAAGTCGACCCCGTTCTTTCCGCCTACCGAGGCGTCGACCATGGCGAGCAGGGTCGTCGGCGCGAAGCCGAAGTCGACGCCGCGCAGCCATGTCGAGGCCGCGAAGCCCGCGAGGTCGGAGACGGTCCCGCCCCCGACCGCGACGACCGTCGAGCCGCGGTCGAGGCCGAGCTCGAGGAAGCTGCCGTAGAGCGCCTCGAGCTCGACGAGGGACTTCGCGGCCTCGCCGCGCGGGACCTCGGCGACAGGCCATGGCGGCAGCGAGGCGCCGTGCAGGCGGCGGATCTCGCTCTCGGTCACGATGACCGACTTCGTCGCGTCGGCGAGAGAGGGCAGCGAGGAGAGGGCGCCGAAGAGCAGGCGCGACTCGGCGCCGCCCGTGCCGCGGATCGTGATATCCATGGCCGAGCCCTCAGTCCATCGCGTCCGCGAACGGATCGCGCTCCGCGCGAGACGTCGGATCGCGTCCCTGGGCCTTCGGCGAAGCGGCCGCGTCTTTCGCGGCCGCGGACTCGGCACGCTCGCCGAGGAAGTCGCGCAGCTCGTTCAGCTTCGTCATGAAGGCCTTGAAGGCCTCGGGAGTGAGCTGCTGGTCCTTGTCGCTGAGCGCCGAGCTCGGGTCGACGTGCACCTCGATCTCGAGGCCGTCGGCGCCCGCCGCGACGGCGGCCAGGCTCATGGGCTCGATCATGTAGATGATGCCGGTGCCGTGCGAGGGGTCGACGTAGATCGGCAGGTGGCTCTCGGCATGGACCGCCGGAATCATGCTGAGGTCGAGGGTGTTGCGCGTGAAGGTCTCGAAGGTGCGGATGCCGCGCTCGCAGAGGATCACCTTGTCGTTGCCCTCGGCGAGGATGTACTCGGCGCAGTTGAGCCACTCCTCCAGGGTCGAGTGCATGCCGCGCTTGAGGAAGATCGGCTTGCCCGACTTCCCCGCCTCGCGCAGGAGAGAGAAGTTCTGCATGTTGCGCGCGCCGATCTGCAGCACATCCGCGTACTCGCCGACCCAGGAGACGTCGCGCGTGTCCACGACCTCGGTGACGATGGGCAGGCCCGTCTCGCGCCTCGCCTTGTCCAGGATCTTGAGGCCCTTCAGGCCCAGGCCCTGGAAGGCGTAGGGCGAGGTCCTCGGCTTGAAGGCTCCGCCGCGGAGCATCTTGCCCCCGGCCTCGCGCACGGCGACGGCCGTCCTGATCGTCTGGTCCTCGCTCTCGACCGAGCAGGGACCCGCGATGACGACGAATTCCTCGCCCATGCGGACGCCGCCGACTTCGATGACGCTTCGGATCTTGTCGGGCCTCTTACCGGTCAACTTCAAGTTGTTCATATCTCTCCGTCCCTGCATTCGTCGCGATTCGCGGCCGGCGAGCGGCATATTGCGCCCGGCCTCGGTTCCGGCCTATAAGGTATCGATCCCAGGAGGTGGTTGGAATGAGCGAGCTCTCCGCCCGCGTCGGGTCCCTCGCGCCCTCTCGCACCATCGCGATGAACCTGAGGGCCCGCACGCTCCGCGAGTCCGGCGTCGACGTCGTCGATCTGACCGTGGGGGAGCCGGACTTCCCGACGCCCGCGCCGGTGCGCGAGGCTGCCAAGCGCGCCATCGACGAGGGGCACAGCCGCTACACGCCCGTCCCGGGCTACCAGGACCTGCGCGAGGCGGTCAGCCGCAAGCTCGCGCGCGAGAACGGCCTCGAGTACCCTGCCTCGCGCGTGATGGTGTCGACGGGGGCAAAGCAGTGCATCGCGAATGCGTTGCTCGCGCTCGTCGATCCGGGGGACGAGGTGATCGTTCCGGCTCCTCACTGGGTGAGCTACTGCGAGCTCGTGAAGCTCGCCGGGGGACGTCCGCGCTCGATTCCTACCAGGCCCGAGGAAGGCTACAAGCTCAGGCCCGAGGCCCTCGAGGCGGCGATCGGACCGAGTACCAAGGCCCTCATCCTCTGCTCGCCCTCCAACCCGACGGGAACGGTCTACTCGCGCGCCGAGCTCGCGGCCCTCGCGGCCGTCCTCGAGCGCCATCCGCGCGCCTGGGTCCTGAGCGACGAGGTCTACGAGCACATCGACTACACGCTCTCGCCGCACGCGAGCCCCGCCTCGATCGAGTCGATCCGCGACAGGACGGTCCTGGTAAACGGCGTGTCCAAGGCCTACGCGATGACGGGCTGGCGTATCGGCTATCTCGCCGGGCCGGAGGCCCTGGTAAAGGCCTGCGTGGACCTGCAGGGGCAGATGACGACCAACGCTTCCTCGATCGCACAACGCGCCGCGTTGGCGGCCCTCGACTCCGGCACTACGCTGATAGGCGGCATGCTCGAGGCATTCCGCCGAAGGCGCGGCCTCGTGGTCGCGGGCCTGGGAGCCCTGCCGGGCGTCTCGCTCGTTCCGCCGGAGGGCGCCTTCTACGTGTTCCCGGATTTGTCGTCCTTCTACGGAAGATCCGCCGCCGGGCGGAGCGTAGGCGGCTCCGACGACCTCGCCGAGTATCTCCTCGACGCGGGGCGCGTGGCCGTGGTGCCGGGCTCGGCCTTCGGGGACGACCGCTGCGTCCGCGTGTCCTTCGCCTCCGACGACGAGCGGCTCAGGACCGCGCTCGATCGGATAGGCGGGGCGCTCGCTCAGCTGCGCTGAGCGGCCGCGCTCCGCTGATCCCCGCTCGGGCGCCGGGGCAGGACGTATGCTTATGGTATCGCTCATCGCGTGATTTCCTTCCTCTGATCGATGGTCGCCGCTGAGTGCCGACGACGCCGGCAGAAAGCCAGTCGGGCTGGCTGGCCGGCCTTTACGTACTACGCGCTCGCTTCGCCCGGCCGGTCGGCGAAGGAGCATCGATAGCCGTAAAAGTAAAAGAGGAAGGAAGAGTAGGTCGAGGAGCGGGCAGGCGCGCAGCGGGCGCCGCGTTGGTCGGGCGAGCCGGAGAAGGCCCGTCCCGAGGCCGATGCCGTCCTCGAGTTCATCGCGAGCGAGCCTAGCATGGCGCCGACCAGCTCGTCAAGTTACTGTCGATAGAAATGTCACGCGCTCGCTCGCCCCGGCGGCGTGCCGGCCCGAGCCGCCCTTTCCGGCTATGCGCCGCGTTGAAGCGGCCGAGCGGATTGGTCGCAGTACCCCTAGCTAGGGGAATGGATTTACGGCGCCGCGCAGGGCCAGTATTTGATCATGGCGAGCTGAGCTGCCTCTCGAACCACGAACGCTGGAAGCGATAGGACGCCTCGTGCGCGCCGTCGTGCTCTTCGAGGCATAGCGCGCCCTCGGCTCCCGCCGATCGGTAGAGCGAGCGGAGCCTCTCATAGCAGGCGCGCGCGCCGTCGATCGGGAATATCGGGTCGCGAAGGCCGTTCGAGACGAAGAGCGGCCTGGGCGCTCCGAGGGCGAGTATAGAACCGAGCTCCCCGACCTCGGCGATGGCGCCGATGACGTAGTTGCAGAGGCAGTGCTCCATCGCCATGATGCTGTTCGAGTAGTCGCTCGCGTAGCCGGCGACCATGGTGGCCGCGAAACCGGGAAGGAGCGCGTGGGCATAGGCGGCGACTTCGCCGCCGCCGGACATGCCGTAGATGCCGAAGGAGGCCCGCGGATAGCGATCGGCGAGCGCGTCGCGGACCGCCTCGACCTGGAAGACCCGCAGCGCCGCGAGCGAGATCCCGTACAGGTAGAGCCGCGACGCGATGGCGTAGCAGCCCGCGAGCTGCGGTTCCTTGTAGCGCCTGACCGCCATGTCGGAGAACCCCGCGAAAGTCGGTACGGCGACGACGAAGCCCGCGCGCGCGAGGTCGGCGGCGTTCTCGCGGAAGGGCGGCTTCCATCCTTCGTCGTGGAAGGACTCGTGCCGGTCGTCGTGGCCAGGGCAATAGACCACGACGCGGCGCTCCGCCGCTCCGAGCGCCGCCTCGTCGCGCGGCGAGTAGACCTGCACGGGACCTCTCAATCCCGGAAGGTACTCGAAGTCGAGCATCACGCGCGAGACGCCATCAGCAGCGTCGACGTCACGCGCCGACGGAGGAGGAAGAGGGGCGGCCTCCCTACCGAGGGACCTCAGGAGCGCGAGGCCCGAGCTCTCGGCGAGAGCCGCGGCGAGCTCGCGCCGCCTCGCCTCGAGTGCCTCTCCCGCGAGGCCGTCGAGGCCGTTCAGGCCTCGGCAGCCGTCGAGGCGGCCCGCGAGGTAATCGAAGAAGCCATCCATCGAGCAATCCATTTCGGCGCCTCCAAACAAACCCTCGTATGCTCTATAATCACGAACGCATGTACAGCATCGCCATCATCGACGACGAGGTCGAGCTCCGCGAAGGGCTCGCGCTCCATTTTCCCTGGGAGAGCGTGGGCTTCCGCGTGGCGGGAGCCTACGGCGGCGCCGAGGAGGCGCTCCGCGAGCTTCGCGACTCGCCGGTCGACGTCGTGCTCACCGACATTAGGATGCCCTTCGTCTCGGGCCTCGACCTCGTACGCTCGCTCAAGGAGGCTTACGGCCCCGATGACCGGACCGTCTACTGCCTGCTCAGCGCCCATCGCGACTTCGACTACGCGAAGGCCGGCATCGAGCTCGGCGTTCAGCACTACCTGGTCAAGCCGACGAGCTTCCCCGAGATCCGCGAGCTCTTCGAGCGGATCAGGATGGACCTCGACCGGAGCCGCGTCACGGCGCGGATCGAGCAGCCCTCGGCGAATCCCCTGATCAGGGAGAGCGTCGAGCGCATGTCCGAGGGCATCGGGACCTGCACGCTCCGCTCCTTGTCGCGCGAGCTGGGCATCAGCGAGTCCTATCTCTCCCGCCTCTTCCGCGACGAGACCGGCGAGAATTTCAACGCCTTCCTCCAGCGCATGAAGATGGAGAGGGCGGCGCAGCTCCTCCTCGGCAGCGCGGCGATCAGGAACAAGGACGTCTGCGAACTCCTCGGCTACCGGGATACGCAGAGCTTCTGCCGCTGCTTCAAGCGGCACTTCGGCGTCACGCCGAGCGAGTACCGGAAGGGGGCCGCGCGATGAACCGCCGCGTCCTCTCGCTCTTCGTCCGCTATTGCCTGCCGACGCTTCTCTCGATATTAATCCTGGGCGGCGGCGCCGTGCTCCTCTCGAACCGCTTCCTGTCGCTGGACCAGGAGAAGCGCGCGAGGCTCGAGCTCGAGCAGGTGAACGCCTACTACGAGGTCGTCCTCGAGGAGGTCGACTCGCTCAACCTCATGTTCAGCACGAACATCAAGATCATCCTCCAGCTCCAGGACCTGATGGAGGTCGACGAGGTCTCGTGGCTCGAGTGGCGCGACGTGAAGATCCTCGGCTCCTACATCGCCTCGCCCGCCAACGCGAGGCCCTACGTCGAGTCGATCTACGTCTACCTCGAGAACGACAGGCGCAGGCTCCTGTCCAGCAGGGACTCGCTCACCACGGCCGACGCGATGGGCGATACATCCTGGCTCGCCTCGTACGAGGCCCGCGACCCCGCGGTCGGCATCTGGGCCGAGCGGCGGACCCTGCCGGCCGACCGCTACGACGAGGGCTCGCGCGAGCTCCTGAGCGTGTACCGGGCGATCTACAACGGCGCGGGCAGGCGGATCGGGGTCATCGTGCTCAACCTGAAGGCCCGGGCCCTGGAGAAGAGCTACCCGCGGGGCTCGATGATCGAGGGACAGTCGATCTCCGTCTCGGACGCCGAGGGCAGGCCCCTTCTCTTCCTGTCCGACGGCTCCGAGCCCGCGCCGGCCCCGGCATGCGCCCGCTTCTCCCTCGCCTCCGATCGACTCGGCTGGGTCTACGAGATGTCGGTCCCCAAGCGGGAGCTCTACCGGCTCTCCCGGACCCTCGTCGCGCTGACCGCCGCCCTGTCGATCGCGGCCTGCCTCATCGGGATCGCGCTGACCTACCGCGCTCACCGCAAGGAGGAGAGCTTCATCAAGAAGACGCTCGACCTCCTGAGCTCCGCGCGCGGCGACCGAATCGAGCCGGAGGGGCCGGGGCGGGACGCGGACGTTTTCGACTACCTGCTCACGAGCATCATCAGGCAGTTCCTCGAACGCGACTACATGAAGGCGCGCAAGGAGGCTATGGAGTACCGGGCGCTGCAGATGCAGATCAATCCGCACTTCCTCTACAATACACTCGAGACGGTCAACTGGCGCGCCGTGAAGCTTTTAGGATCGCCGAACGACGTCAGCTCGATGATATTCCTCATTTCAAAGATCCTTAAGTACGCCATGGACATCGGCGACTCGCCGGGCGTCTCCCTCTCGGAAGAGGTCGAGCACGCCCGTTACTATATCGATCTTCAAGCCATCCGCTTTCCGCGCAGGTTCTCGGTCGAGTGGGATGTCGAGGACGGACTAGGCTCCTTTCCCGTGCCCCGGCTCATGCTCCAACCCCTCTTGGAGAATTCCTTCAGCCACGGACTGCCCGACGGCGGGGGCAGGCTCATGATACGCGTCCGCGCCCGACGCGACGGGGACAGGGTCCTTATCGAGGTCGAGGACGACGGGAGGGGCATCTCGCCCGAGGCTATGTCCCGGATCAACGACGACGATTCCGAGTCCGAGAGCCCCGGCGCAGCTGGGCCCGGGGAGAGGCGGCCCGTGGGCCTCCTCAACACGAAGAAGCGGCTCTTCCTCCTTTACAAGAGCGCGGCCTCGATGTCCGTCTCGCCGGGCGAGGGCCGGGGCACGCACGTCGCCGTGTCGATCGAGGCGGCGGCGGCCCTCAGCCCTTGAGTCCCGTCGTCGCGATGCCCTCCACGAAGTACTTCTGCGCGGCGAAGAAGAGGATGACGGGCGGTATCAGGGTCACGACCGACATCGCCATGACCTGATTCCAGTTCACCTGCGCCGAGATGTCGATGGCCATGCGCAGGCCGAGCGCCAGGGTGTACTTCTTGACGCTGTTGATGAAAAGCAGCGAGTTGAAGAAGTCGTTCCAGGTCCAGAGGAACTGGAAGATGACCACCGAGAAGATCGCCGGCTTGCACAGCGGCAGGAGTATCCTCGTCAGGGTCGTGAAGCTGCCGCAGCCGTCCAGGATCGCCGATTCGTCGAGCTCCCTGGGTAGCCCCCTGAAGAACTGGACCATCATGAAGTTGAAGAAGGCGTTCACGCCGAGGATCGAGGGCGCGATGAAGGGCCAGTAGGTGTCGAGCCAGCCGAGGTTCTTGAAGAGTATGTAGCGCGGTATCACGACGACGGTGCCGGGCAGCATGAGGGTCGCGATCATCATCGAGAAGAGCGGCTTCTTGAGGGGGAAGTCGAAGCGGGCGAAGCCGTAGCCGACGAGGACGCTCGAGGCGAGCGTGAAGAAGACCGTCGGAATCACGAGCGCGACCGTGTTGGCGAAGAAGCGCGTGAAGGTGAACTGGCCCGATCCGCGCCACCCGTCGGCGAAGCCGTCGAAGACGGGGCGGAGGGGGAAGACGCCCGGGTTCGTGAAGAACTCCTCGTTCGTCTTGAACGAGGCGCCGACCATCCAGAAGAGCGGGTACAGCATGAAGAGGGCCAGGAGCGAGAGCCCCAGGTACTTCACGGCGAGCGACGCGGTCCTGCGCTTCATTGTGCGTCTCCGTAGTGGACCCATGACTCCGAGGACTTGAATGAGAGGAGGGTGAGGACGAGGATGATCGCGAAGAGCGCCCAGGAAAGCGCCGACGCGTAGCCCATCTGGAAGAAGCGGAAGCCCTTGTCGTAGAGCATGAGGCCGTAGAGGTACGTGGACTTGAGCGGGCCACCCTGGGTGATGACGAAGGCCGCGGTGAATTCCTGGAAGGCGTTGATGGTCTGCATGATCAGGTTGAAGAACACGATGGGCGACAGCATCGGCATGGTGATCCTGAGGAAGATGCGGGCCCTGCCCGCCCCGTCGATGCGCGCGGCCTCGTAGAGGGAGGGAGGGATCTGCTTGAGGCCCGCCAGGAAGAGGACCATGGACGATCCGAACTGCCAGACGGTGACCAGGCTGATCGTGAAGAGGGCGAGGCTCGGGTCGCCGAGCCAGTTCGGCCCCGATATGCCGACCAGCGACAGTATCTGGTTGACGACGCCCTCCTTCATGAAGAGGAAGCGCCAGAGGACGGCTATCGCGATGCTGCCGCCCATGATCGACGGCACGTAGTACATCGTCCTGAAGGCGTTGATGCCCTTGATGTTCCCGCTCAGGACGACCGAGATGAAGAGCGCGAAGGCGAGCTTGAGCGGCACGGCGATGACGACGTAGACGGTCGTGCGGCCCAGGGACTTCCAGAAGAGCGGATCGCGGGTGAAGATGTCCGCGTAGTTCTTGAGCCCGACCCAGCGCGTCGTCCCGAGCAGCTTGAAGTCGGTGAAGGAATAGGCGAGGGAGCATACGAGCGGGTAGAGCTGGAGGACGAGGAAGCCGACGAGCCAGGGCAGGATGTAGACGAGCCCTACGTATCGCGAGCGGGAACGCATCGATCGAGTCCTTGCTTGGGCAATGTGGAAAGGCGGAGCGGAGCCGCGCAGTCGGCCCCGCCCCGCGACGGAATATCCCTAGAAGCTCGCCAGCTTCTGCTCGAGGCGGGTTACCAGGTCGGAGGCCGCCTTCTCGGGGCTCAGCTTGTCGAAGGCGAACTGCTCGACGACGTCGGCGATGATCTCGCCGATCTCCGAGTTCATGGCCCAGGTCGTCTGCGGCTTGCCGCGGTTGGCGAGGGCGATGTTCGTGATCTGCTCGACCTCGGCGGGCATGAGCTTCTTCTCCTTGAGGAGGGCGCGTGCCTTGGCGGTCGGCGGGACGCCGCGGGAGGAGCCGAGGGCCACGATGCCTTCGGGATCGTTGAACATGAAGTTCAGGAAGGCGAGGGCCTCCTTCGGGTGCTCGGAGTCCTTGCTGACGGCGAAGACCTGCGAGGGTCGGACGAGGATGCCGCTGTTCGCCGCCTTCGGCATCACGGGTTCTGCCTTGATGACGACGTTCGGCTTCGAGGCGCGCACCTTGTCGACCGCGCTCGCCCAGGTGAACATGCAGGCGGTCTGGCCGTTGATCCAGGCGGGATTCTCCTCTTCCTTGTTGTTGTAGAGGATGGAGGAGGAGGCCGGGACTATTACGCCCTGGTCCTGCCACTTCTTGAAGTACGCGAAGGCTGCCTCGGCCTGGGCCTTCGTGAACTGGAGCTTCTTGTCCTCGCCTATGAAGACGCCGCCCGACAGCTGGTTGATGTAGCGGGTGACGAACATCGACATGATGGCCGGACCCATGTTCAGGAAGTACTTCTTCGAGTCCTTCTTGTGCACCTTGCTTCCCTCGGAGAGCATGCTGTCCCAGGTCCACTCGGTATTCGAATTGATCCCTGCCGCGGCGAGGACGTCCTTGTCGAGGAGGAACGAGGTTCCGTTGAGTCCGGTCGGGAGTCCCTTGAGCTGGCCCTTGTAGCTGCAGAAGTCCTTGAGGAAGGAAGCGTCGAAGCCCGACAGGTCGATGCCGGCGCCGGCGCCGATCGTGAGGAAGACGTCGCCCTTGTTGCTGAGCTCGGCGACCCAGGGCTGGTCGATCTGCATGATATCGGGCATGGTAGCGCCCGCCAGCTGGGTGACGAGCTTCTGGTAGTAGCCGTCCCATCCGCCGTACTCGGCCTCGATCTTGACGCCGGGATTCTTGGCCTCGAAGGCCTTGATCGCGGACAGCGTGGCCTGGTGCCTCCCGTCAGAGCCCCACCACGAGAAGCGGAGCGTGATCTGCTTTGCGGGAGCCGCCGCGAGCGAGGCCGCGGCGACCGCGAGGATCAGCGCGCAACTAACTAGTCTCTTCATCGCAATACCCCTTTGGCATGGATGGAAGTATAGTGCGCGAGAGCTCGAATCCGACAAAGCCGGCTTTTCTTGACATTATGTAGCTTCGTTTGACATGTCGCCCGGATCGGCGGAGTAGCGGAAGGCGCCGGCCTCCCGCTCGCGGCGCAGCTCCCGCGGCGCGCGCCCCTCGATCCTGGCGAAGGCCCTGCTGAAGCTGCTGGGGCTGTCGTAGCCGCAGGCCGCCGCGATCTCCTTCATCGATATGGCCTCGCCGCGGATCATATCCCGCGCGCGGCCTGCGCGCATCGCGTCGAAGGCGGCCTGCGGGCTTTGGCCCCTCGCCGCGACGAAAAGTCGGCGCAGGTGACTCTCCGAGCAATTCACGGCGCGAGCGACGTCGGCGAGCCGTGGCCGCTCCGCCATGTGCTCGGAATACCAGGCCAGGGCGCTCGCGACCGCGAGTCCCGCGCGGTCGAGGAGGGCGACGGTCTCGCGCTCCGGCAGGGCCTCGAGCGCGATGATGGCGAGCTCGACCGCGGCACGATCGAACCTGAGGAGCGCGAGAGGGTCGCGGCCGTCCCGCAGTGGCGCGAGCTCTTCCGAGAGCGAGCGCACGCGGGAGAGGGCAGGCTCGGCAAGGATGACGGCGATGAAGCCGCGATGCCTGACGAAAGTCGCCGCCGGCTCGGGGATCGACTCGAAATGAAAGACGGCGATCTCGGCGACCCGTCCCCTCTTCGCCGTCCAGCCGTGCTCATGATCCGGGGGGAAGATCCAGAGCCCGCGCTCGCGCGGCTCGTCGTCGCCGCGCGCGGAGGGGGGGAGGGAAGGGGCGATGGCCCCCGATAGCGAGGCTTGTATCTCCCAGCAGGGGCGGCCGTAGACGGGGACGGGACGCTCGCCGTACCGCCTCAGCCCGACGCCGAGATAGGTCAGCATGGCGCCGACTCTAGGGGCCGCGAGCGAATATGTCAAGCGATTGAGCTTTCCGGCGAATGCCGGAGGAGGGCGCGGGAGCTATTCTACGGACGAAGCTTTTCCCCGGGGAGGAGATATGGCAGCGAGGAAACGGTACGCGGTCGTCGGCACGGGCAGCAGGTCCGCGATGTACACGCACGCGCTAATGGGGGACTTTTCTACGTACGGGGAGCTCGTCGCGTTCTGCGACATCAATCCGGCGAGGATGGCTTACGCGAACGAGGAGCTGGGAAAGCAATTCGGGGCCGGCAAGCTGCCCAGCTACGCGCCCGCCGACTTCGAGCGCATGATAAAGGAAAACAAGGTCGACGTCGTGATCGTGACCTCGATCGATCGGACTCATCACCGCTACGCGATCCGCGCGATGGAGGCGGGCTGCGACGTGATCAGCGAGAAGCCGATGACAGTCGACGAGAACAAGTGCGCGGCCCTCTTCGACGCGATCGCGCGTACGGGCCGGAAGATGCGCGTGACCTTCAATTACCGCTACTCGCCGCACAACAGCAGAGTCAAGGAGCTCCTGGCTCAGGGAGCGATCGGCGAGGTGAAGTCGGTGCACTTCGAATGGCTCCTCGACACGAGACACGGCGCCGACTACTTCCGGCGCTGGCATCGCGACAAGCGCAACTCCGGCGGCCTGCTCGTCCACAAGGCGACCCATCACTTCGACTTGGTCAACTGGTGGCTCGACGCGGCGCCGTCGATCGTCTATGCCCAGGGCGGGCTGGTGTTCTACGGCCGCGAGAACGCGGAGGAGCGGGGCGTGTCGGAGTTCTACGACCGAGGCACGGGCAGGCCGAAGGCCGCCAAGGATCCCTTCGCCCTCGACCTGTCGAAGGACGCCAATCTCAAGGGGCTGTACCTCGACGCGGAGGTCGAGGACGGCTACCGTCGCGACCAGAGCGTTTTCTCCGACTGCATCTCGATCGAGGACGACATGTCCGTGATCGTGCGCTACGAGTCAGGCGCGATGATGAGCTACCACCTGACCGCCTATTCGCCCTGGGAGGGTTACCGCATCGCGTTCAACGGTACGAAGGGCAGGCTGGAGTACGACGTGTCCGACGCATCCTACGTGTCGGGCTCGGATCAAGACCAGAACCGGCCCGACATCCGCGACTCGCGGGAGCTCAAGATTGAAGGCGGGGCCCGCATCCTCGTCCGGCCGCTCTGGGGCGCTCCGATCGAGGTCGACGTTAAGGAGTCGGGCGAGGGCGGGCACGGCGGCGGCGACGTGCGCCTCCTGAGCGACATCTTCGTGGGAGACCAGGCCGACCCCTTGGGGCGCGCGGCCGACCACCGCGCGGGCGCGGCCTCGATCCTCGTGGGGATCGCGGCGAATAAGAGCATCGCCACGGGGATGCCAGTGCGGATACGGGACATTAGGCCCTAGGCCGCGCCGCGTTGAAGCGGCCGTCCGTCGGCGCGGGCCGCCGGCCTACGGCCTCTCAATGATCAGCGTCGCGAAGCTCTCCGGCGGCAACTCGATCGAGTAGGTCTTGGCGCCGACCTTGGCCGCGACGGTCTTGGCCTGCTTCGCATCGTTCATCAGCTCGACGACGATCGTGCCCGATGGCGTCGAGAAGGCCATGACGTTCCTCTTTCCGGCCTTGCAGTCCAGGACGACGGAGCCGTCGGACACATACCTGCTGAGATGCTCGATGGCGCGGAGCATGGGCGTGTAGGTCACCTTCCTGGTCGACGTGTCGACGACGATCGCGCTGTTCTGCGGCCAGGGCAGGATCTTGTCGATGTTCTTGCCTTCCTGGTCCAGGACGAGGTTCCAGAGCATGTAGGCCTCGGCGCCGGCGTTGATGTAGTCGCGCGCGCGTCCCCAGGTATAGGCCGCATAGGCGAAATCGTTCGGCGCGCGGTCCTTGTCGAAGCCGGGCTTCCAGTGCCAGTTGCCGCAATCCGTCTCGGTCTGGACTATGGGAATCCCCGGGTAGTTGCGCAGGATGGCGGGGATCTGTCGGTCCCCGTCCCACTGCAGGCCCACGGCGCGCACGTACTTCCTGGCCTCGGGATCGCCCAGCACGGTCTTCGCGAAGGTGAAGTAGTTGTATTCGTTGAGGGTGCCGAGCCAGATCTCGGTCGGAAGCTTCCGCTGAATGAAGAGCGGGCCTGCGAAGTCGCGGATGAACGCGCGGAATTGCTCGGGCTTCCATCCGCCGTTGGGGTAGCCCGTGACGACGGTGGGCTCGTTCTGGACGGCGACCGCGAGTATGTCGAGGCCTTCCTTCGCGTACTCCTCCGAGAATCGCGCGAGGTAGAGGGCGTAGGCCTCGTAGTATCGGCCATCGTCGATGAAGGCGCCGGCCTCGTAGTCGTTGTTGTCCTTCATCCACACGGGAGGGGTCCAGGCCGAGGCCCAGAGCCTGAGGTCGGGCCGTATCGCCTTCGCCGCCTTGGCGTAGGGTATCAGATACGTGCGGTCGCGCTCGATCGAGAAGGACTTCATCTCGAAGTCGCCGGCGACGGGCGCGAGCGTGTAGCGCTCGAGGGCGTAGTCGCTCGCTCCGATGGGCAGCCTTCCCCAGGAGAGGTTCGCCTCGGAGGGGCTGAAGAGGCTGCGGATCACGTCGCCGCGCGCCTTCTCGTCGAGCGCGAGGAGCGCGGCCCAGCCCTGCTCGTTGAAGGCGCCGCCGAAGCCGCGCATCGTCTGCTTGCGCGCCGCGGGATCGACGGCGAAGTCGGGCGCCGCGTCGCGCGCTTCACGGACGAGATCGCTCCGATCGGCCCTGACTTCGTTTCCGGACGTGACGATGAGCCGGACTCCCGGGACCTGCGCGGCGGCGGATAGCGCCGACAACGCGACGAGCGCGACCGATAGCGCGAAGGCTGCCAGCTTCTTCACGGCTCCCCCTGCTAGGAGAATTTGCGGATCTCGGCCTGGACCATCGCGTCGCAGCGCTCGTTGCCGTCGACGCCCGCGTGGCCCTTGACCCACTGGAACTTCGGCTTGACCCGCGCGGCGACCGCGTCCAGCTCCATCCACAGCTCCTGGTTCTTGACCGGCTTGCGGTCGGCGGTGCGCCAGCCGTTCCGCTTCCACGCGTTGATCCAGGAGGTGATGCCGTTCTTGACGTACTGCGAATCGGTGTTGAGGGCGATGCCCACGCCGGGCGCTGAGCGCTCGGCCTCCTCGAGGGCGGAGATGACCGCCCGGAGCTCCATGCGGTTGTTCGTGGTATTCGCCTCGCCGCCCGAGCCGAGTATCTCTCTCGCGCCGTGATCCGCGCCGTCATTCGCCTGCAGACGAATGACGAAGGCCCAGCCTCCCGGGCCGGGATTTCCCGAGCAGCCGCCGTCCGTGTAGATGATTACTTCCTTCATCAGGACGGGAGTATGCGCGATCGCGCCCGGCCCGGTCAACCTCGCGTCATCGCAGGACGCGCGACAGGGCCGGCACGTAGGTGATCAGGAGGAGGACTCCCAGCTGCACCAGGAGGAAGGGCCACACGTCGCGCACGATGCGCGATATAGGCTTCTTGAAGGCGTAGCTCGCCAGGAAGATGTTCATCCCCACCGTCGGCATCAGGAAGCCCAGGAGGAGGTTCGTGATGAAGATGACGCCGAACTGGACCGGGTCGACGCCGTAGATCGTCCCGAGCGGGATGAGGAAGGGAGAGACGATGAGGATCGCCGAGAAGATGTCCATGAGGCAGCCGACGAGGAGGAGGAAGAGGTTCAAGAGGAGGAGGAAGAGGAAGCGCGAGTGGACCTGGTCCTGGATCCAGGACGTGAAGGCGGCAGGCACGTTCGCGTCGATGAGGTAGAAGGAGAGGCCGCGCGCGGCGGCGATGACGATCAGCGTGCCTCCGACGATGGGGAAGGCCTTCCCGAGGGCGGCGACCAGCTCCTTGCCCCCCAGCTCGCGCTTGACGACCCACTCGACGATCGCGATGTAGAGCACGCAGACCGCGGCGATCTCGCGTAGGCCCGCGAAGCCCGTGAAGTACATGACCACCGCGCCGAGGGGCACGAGGAGCTCGAGGGCCGCCGGCTTGAGAGCCTTGACCGAGGCGCGCGCGTCGAAGGAGCGCTCCTTCGACGCGCGACGCGGCGACATGGCGATGCCCGCGACGCACATGCCTGCGACCAGGATGAAGCCGGGGACCAGGGCGCCCTTGATGAGCGCCATCATGCTGAAGCCCGAGGCGTCGTCGTAGAGGAAGGTCGCGTTGACCCCGTACACGATGACCGCCGCGCTGGGGAAGATGAGGAGGCCGATGTCCCCCGAGCCGGTTACGAGCCCGCGCGCGCGCTCCTCGGACATGCCGCCGGACTTCGAGAGCGCCGCGACGAGGATGCCGCCGAGCGCGATGATCGTGACGCCGTTGATTCCCGTGAAGGTGCTGAAGAAGGCGCAGGCCAGCACCGCGGCGACGGCTTCGCCGCCGCGGATCCAGCCGAAGAGCTCGCGGAACACCGCGACGAAGCGGGAGCCCGCCCCCGACTCGGCGAGGAGGATGCCCGCGATGCCGAAGAGGGGCAGGGCCGAGATGGAGCCGCCCTTCAGGAGAGCGTAGGCCTCGCTCGGCGCCAGCTCGATGAAAGAGCCGCCGCCGACGAAGAGGACGGCCGCGATGCCGCCGATGACCGTGAAGATAGGCGCGCCGAAGGGGATCGCGAGCGCGAAGAGGAGGCCGAGCGGCAGGCCGAAGGAATGGACGAAGGCCTGGACCGCCGTCGCTATCGCCGCGACGAAAGTCGGTGCCGAGCCGAAGGCCGCCTCGAGGAAGTTACGCGCAGCGCCCGACGCGAGGAGACTGCCGAGGATGATGCCGATGGACGCGACGAGCCTCGGCCCCTTCGAGGCGCCCGCGTTCCTGATCGTGAACACGGCCATGAAGGCAAGGCAGAGAGGCATGATGGCGGCGATGACCCGCGTCGGAATGATCCATACGCGATTGGAGGGATCGAAGCCCGTCAGGGTCAGGGAGAGCGCCGCCCAGAAGAGGCAGGTCTGCGTGGTCACCGCGACGACGTTACCCGAACGCGCGAGGACGCGGCGGAGCGAACCCGAGGCGGAGAGGTCGTCGTGCGCGACCTCTCCACCCGCGAGCGCGAGGTGGCGCTTGTCGAGGGAGGCGAGGGCAGCCGAGGCGAAAGCCAGGATCAGCACCGCGTGGTCGGCGAGCGTGCCCGCGGGGGCGATGCCGCTCCAGAACACGCGGGCGAAGACGAGGTCGGCGATGGGCATGACGACGATGACGACGACGGCGATCACCGCCAGGGCCGTCATGATCAGCCTGAGTGTGCGGATGGGCGCGCTTTCGCTCGCCGCGGGGACGAGGGCGTCGCCGGCGGCGGCTTCCTCGCCGGCGCTCATTTCTTGGCCCTGACCTTGGCCAGGGCCGCGTCCATCGCCTCGAGGATGTCGGCCGAGAACATCTCCGCGATGAGACTATTCCGGCGCTCGGAGATCATCTGTGTCCACTTGGCCTCGGCGTCTGCCGGCATCGTCGGCATCTTGAGGCCGTCCTTGGTCATGGCCGCGATCGCGTCGGTCTCGAGCCTCTCGCTGTCGAGGCTGATCTGCTTGGCCATATCGAGCACGACCTGTTCGAGCTTGGGACGGACGTCGGCCGGGACCTTCGCCCAGCTCGCTTTGGTGAAGAGCACGGCGCCGATGAAGGGCGAGACCTTGAAGGGCGTCATGTAGTTGACCTTGCCGCGGAGCTGCGACCAGAGGCTGGCGATGTAGATGGGGCTGACGCAGGCGGCGTCGACGGCGTTCTAGTTCATCTGCAGGAGGAAGGCCGCTGTGTCGCCCTTGACGGTCCTCGATCCGACGCTCTGCATGAGGCGCATGACCTTGTCGTCCTCGGGGGCGATCGACACGCGAATCTTCGCGAGGTCGGAAGGGTAGACGACGGGGCCGCGGGAGAAGTACCTGATCCAGCCGCCCCTCGCTATGGCCAGTATGACGTAGCGGTCCGAGAGCCTCTGCTCGAAGAGCGGGCGGATGGCCTCGAGCACCGCGTCGAACTCGGCGTCATTGCGCACGAAGGAGGGCATGGAGAGGGCCAGGCTGTCGGGGTAGAGCTGGGCGATCCCGTAGGTGGTCAGGAGGGCGCCGTCGATGCCGAGCTTCATCTTCTGGATGACGTCCGACTCGGTGGCGACGCGGACGCTCTGCGGGAAGACGATCTTGACCTTTCCGCCTGAGACGCGGTCGAACTCGGAGGCCAGGCGCTTCAGGCCCAGGTCCCATGGGCTGTTGGCCGGCACGTTGGCTGCCATTCGAAGCGTGATCGTCTGAGCGGCCGCGCCGCTTCCGATCGCGGCCAGCAGCAGTGCAAGGGCAGTGTTGCGTAGCGTCATGGCTCCTCTTTCCCCTCGGGCAGTATGAAGTAGTTTCCAGCGCTCGCCAGGAGGCGCCGCGCGTCGGCCCGGGCTATGACCGTCGCGAGGCGGTTCTCTGGCACCGAGGCCGGATCGATGGACAGGGCGCGCTCGAGGGCGGCCTTGTATCCCGCGTAGTCGTCGGCCGGGACGCAGATCGAGGTCGCGTAGGTCACGAAGAGCGCGGCCGACTTTCCCTTCGAGTACTCGAGGGCCTTCTCGTAGGCCGCCAGGGCTTTCGCCTTGTCGCCGCCCAGGTAGTCGGGCATCGACGCGTAATATGGAACGTAGAGCGCGTGGACCGCGCCGCCGTTCCATCCCGGATCGAGCTCGGCGGCCCGGGCCATGAAAGCCGAGGCCGCGCCGAGGTAGCGGGCGCTCTCGAAGTCCAGCGGATTCAGGCCGAAGGCCGCGAGCACCGCGGCCGAGGTCCAGTACAGCAGGGGCACGTCCGACTTCTTGAGCTTGGACATGTCGGCCTTGCCGTCCACCGCGGACTCGACGAAGCCCGGCAGGCGGCGGTCGAGCGTCGACTGAAGGAGGCGATAGGCGCGGCGGTAGAGGGCGCCGGCCCGGTCGTAGGCCGCCTGGCGCTCCTCGAAGCGCTCGTCGGGCAGGGCCGCGGCGGGCCCCTGCACGAAGGCGTTGGCGTACATGACGTACAGGGAGGCGGTCGTGACCGCCTTCGACTGGTTTTTCGGGTCGGCCTCGCTCAGGGCCTCGCTCGCGACGATCATGGTGGGCAGGGCTCCCGCTGCGATCGCGGGATCTTCTTCCGCCATGAGCACGTCGTCGATCTTCGAGGCGGCGCCGATGATCGCGCAGGATGAAAAGAGGGCAGCGGCCGCCAATGCCAGCGACAAGGCCGCGATGCCCGGACGAAGGGCCGTTCGACTTGATGGCATAACCGTAGTATGCAATGCGCGCAGGCCGGCCGCAACCGGAAATATCGCGACCAGGCGCGTTTCCGGTTAGAGCCCGCCCAGGAAGCCCTGGCGATCGAGCTCCTGGAACGAGGTCTTCGCGGTCGCTTCCGCGCCGAGCTTGCCGTACACGGACATGTCCATGTAGCGGAGGCTGAGCGGCCGCTCCAGGGACATGCGCACGGACTCGTCCTCCCAGCGGGCCTCCTTCGGGTCGAGGAGCTTGGGCTCGCCGTACTTGCCCGCCAGGGTCGTGTAGATCGAGTAGTGGTCGATCTTCGAAGGGTCGAGGACGAGTATCATCGTCCACAGCTTGCCGTCGTAGAACTGGAAGTAGCCGCGCCTAACGTACGAGAGGCCCGAGACCTCGATGAGGCTCTGGTTGGGGGAGGGGAGGAGCGAAACGTCCTCGGGGCCGCGGTAGGCGAAGAGGTCGTTCTTCTTGAGGGCCTCGATGACCGCGTCGCGGTCCATCCCGAGCTCGACGCCTCCGAAGGATCGCGCCGGCGCGGCCGCGGCGGCCGCGTCCTTGGGCTTCGCCTTCTCGCCGGCGACGGCCGGCCCCGTCCCGGCGCCCGGCGACGCCTGCGCCCCGACGCCGGTCGGCGCCGCCACGGCCAGGACGAGGGCTACGAATATGGAAGCTGCGGTCTTCATCGTTGGTACCCTGCTATCAGTATATCGGCGCGGGCGAGTATAAAGATAGCGTGACCGATCCCTTCGAGGGCCCGGGCGAGCCGAGGATCGTCTTCGAGGGTCCCGGCCTCGTGGCCGTCCACAAGCCCTGCCGCATGCACAGCGCGCCCGGCGCGGAGGGAGGCGATCTCTGCGCCTGGGTCTTCGAGCGCTACCCCGAAGCCGCGGCCGTCCGCGCCGGGGGAGGGACGTCGACGTCCCGTCGCCCGACCCGCGAGGGAGGCCTCCTCCATAGGCTCGACTACGAGACCTCGGGGCTGGTCCTCTTCGCCCGGAGCGATCGGGCCTTCGCCTCGCTCCTTAAGCAGCAGGACGAGGGGCTCTTCCTGAAGGAGTACCTGGCGCGCGCGGCCCCGGGCGGCGCCGACGGCCCGGCCGGCTCCCGGCCGGCCCGAGGCACGCCCCTCGGGCTGGACTCGGAGGCCTGGGCCTCTGCCCGCGATGATCGCGACCTCGAGCGCATGGCCAAGCTCGTCCGCTCGTCGCGCGCCTGTGGGCTCGAGGCGCGGATCGAGTGCGCCTTCCGCTCCTTCGGTCCGGGCGGGGCCGCCGTCGCCTGCCTCGGCCGGGACTTCCGGGGCGGCGGGCCGGCGGAGCGCGATCGCGTCGCATACCGCGCCGACCTCATCGATGCCCGCGCGTCGGCCGCTCCCTGCGGCCTCGAGCGCGCGGATCGGGCGGTCGACCTTACCCTCGGCCTGGCCAAGGGCTTCCGACACCAGCTCCGCGCCCAGCTCGCGTGGATCGGGCTGCCCATCGCGGGCGACCCGATCTACGGCGGCGCGAGCGCCGGCAGGCTCTTCCTCCACGCGTCGCGCGTCGCGTTCGCCGATCCCGAGACGGGGACGCCCGTCGTCCTGGGCCCCGCCGGCCTCGCGCCGGCCGAAGACGCGATGCCCGCCTTCGCTTCGTTGCTTTTGGGCGGGAACTCGGGTAGGCTTAGTCTACATGGCTGACCGGTCCATTTTCGACCAACTCGTAACGGAGCTCTCCGTCGAGGAGAGGGTCGACCTCCTCGAGCGGATCCGGAGCCGGACTTCCGTCTCCGACGAGCCGCTCTTCCCCGAGACCGCCCTCGCGGCGTCGAGGATCAAGGCGGCCACGCGGGCCGAGGAGCTCGGCTTCTTCGCCAAGGTCGTCCTCTTCTTCCGGAAGCTGTTCAGCGGGAAGAGCCGGGACGAGCTCGTACGCCTCGACGAGCTTAAGGAGATCGGCCGCAGGATCGACTACCGCCAGCCCGGCATCCTGGACCGCAGGCACGGCCTCCTCCTGGCGCCCGCCGCCGCGGAGCTGCGCGAGCTCCGGGACTCGGCCCGCTTCTTCTACGACGTCCTCGACCGATCGGTCGAGAAGGACAAGGCCGCGTTCTACGCCTTCCTCGCCTCCATCGAGCTGTCCGAGACGCACCGTCGTCTCCTCTCGGAGACCGATCCCTTCCAGGCCCCGCCCGCGGGGGACGACGAGTCGGCGACGCGCTCCGCGGTGCTCGACGCCTTCGACCGCATCGTGTCCGACATGCCCGACGAGGGGCGGCGCGCGATGTACCAGGACCTCCGGAGCGTGCTCTTCCTGAAGCGGCTCTCGGGATTCCTCTTCGAGCGGCTTCTCCAGGCCTTCAGGCCGGGCGCCGATCCCGCCGGCGGCGAGGCCGCCTCGCTGTTCGAGGCCCGCGAACTCCTCCTCGAGCTCGGCGACATACTCCTCTCGATGTCCGAGCCGCCCTCGATCGAGCTCATGGAGGCGCTCTTCGTGTTCTCCGAGCGCGAGGAGCTCGGCAAGCGGGGCGCCGACGCGGAGTCCGTCCTCGGCGCCGACATCGCGAAGGCCGAGGCCGCCCTCGCTCGCATCCGCGAGTTCAACGCCCGCGTTCCGCTCGGCGACCTCCTCTGCCTGGCCTCCGGCGATCCCGGCTACCATCCCCGCGAGCTGCCGGGGGGCGAGGACTGGCTCGCGATCTACAAGTCCTTCTGGAAGGAAAGGATCGAGGGGCAGATCGACGAGTGGAGGACTGCCCGCCGCTACACCGCCCTCGCCGAGGAGATCGCGTCCTTCGTCGGCGAGCCCGGCCCGGCCGTCTTCCAGAACATCTCGCGCGAGGAGCGGGACGCTGCGCCCTCGATAAAGCTCGATGTCGCCCTGTCCTTCCTCGACGCCTTCTACCGCGGTCCCTTCCTCCGCGAGCTCAACAGGCCGCTCAAGATCATCCTGGTCGACGGGGAATTCTACCGCAAGGACAACCGCGTCGAATTCACGGACGCGTACGACTCGCTCCTCCATATCAGCGAGCAGATCGCCCTCCTCGACTCGAGGCTCGCTCCCGAGGGCGAGTTCGGCGAGGCCTGGACCCTCGCGCGCAACGAGATGGGGTCCTCGTCCGCCCGCAAGCGCAAGCTGCAGGCGGTCGCGGGGAGCGCCGAGGAAGAGGCCGAGCGCGTCGTCCGCAGGGCCGGCTACGGCCTCTCGACCCTGGTCAAGATACTCCGGGGCTTCCTCAAGGGCGAGGCGGGCGGACGCTACGACTCCCTCGCCAACCTCTCCTTCCTCGACGGGAAGTCGAACAAGGAATTCGTCCGGTCTCTCGACAACGCCAAGGACCGCTGCGAGAGGGCCTTCATCCTCTTGGCCGAGCTCTCCGGCCTCGACCTGGGCTGATGTCCCGAGCCTCCGCATGAATCTCCGAACGATTACCCTGCCGCCCGGGCTTCGCGGCGCGCTCGCCCTGCGCTTCCCGCGGCCCGACGGTCCCGGCTCGGCCGACCGCGCGGCGTCATCCCGCGACGACATCGTCGCGCTGCTCTCGCTCGCCTCCGAGGGCGACATGGCGTACACGGACCCGGCGAGCGCCGCGAACCGCAGGCGCTTCCTCTCGGCCGCGGGCGTAGATCCAGGCCGCGTCCTCGGCCTCGCCCTCGCGCACTCGCGGAACGTCCTCTTCCCCGCCGACGCCGAGGAGCACCGCGCGCTGGCCGCGGAGGCCGCGTCCTCCGGCAGCCCCGACGATCCCGTCGGGGCCGACGGCATCGTCCTCGGCGATCCCGAGCTCGTCGCGACGATCACCGTCGCGGACTGCATGCCGATCTGGCTCCTCGACCGGGATTCGGGCTCCTTCGGCGTCCTGCACTCGGGCTGGAAAGGCACGGGCATACTCTCGTCCGCCGTGGAGGCCCTCGTCCGCCTGCGGGGATCGCGGCCGTCGTCGATGGCGGCGATACTCGGGCCCGCGATCGGAAGCTGCTGCTACGAGGTGCCCGCCGAGCGCGCGCGAGATTTCGCCCGCGAGTTCGGAGACGAGTCCGCCTTCGCGAGGGGCGGCGCCTGGGTCATCGACCTGCGGGCCGCCAACGTCGGCATCGCGCGCTCGCTGAGGATCGGCGAGATTTTGTCGGTCGAGGCCTGCACGAGCTGCGACGAGCGGCTCGGATCGTACAGGCGTCAAGGAAAAGACGCGTTCACGCGCATGCTCGCCGCCTGCGGCCGCTTCCCTCTTGTGCATCCGATCGTCGGATAATACGATCCCCACATGCGTCTTAGCGAGTTCGCCCGCGCCTATTCGAGGAGCCCCGCGGGCATCGGCTCTCTTTTCCTGGGCATAGGCTGCGGCTGCGTCGCGCTGTTCCTCGGCGGCTCTCTCGCCATCGCCGCGACGGTCGGCCTCGCGGGCATCGGGGCGGCCTTCGCGCTCGCCCTCGCGACGGGCGCCGGGCAACGCGCCGCCGCCGCCGAGCTGGAGCGCGGCTCCGCGGGGAAGTCCGCCTCCCGCGTCGCCGCGGCGAAGGCGGCCAGGGCCCGCCTCGCGTCCCTCCGGATCGCCCGCCCCGAGATCGTCGCGGCCCGCGACCTGGCGGTCCTCGAGGCCGGCTCCTTCATCGAGGCCTGTTCCCGCGCGGGAAGCTACGACCCCGAGGGCGTGGCCGCGATCGAGGACTCCCTCGCGATCGTCGACGCATGGCTCAAGGAGGCCGACGCGAGCGCGGTCGAGCGCCGCTTCGACCTGCCGGACGCCGATCCCTTCCCGGCCGCCGCCGAGCGGACCGCCGCCCTGCTTCGCGAGAAGGCGAGCGTCGTCGCCGCCGCCCGCGGGCGCGTGTCCGGCGAGGTGCCGCCCTCCGACCGCATCGCCATCGAGGAGGAGCTGAAATGAAAGATGCCGCATCCCGCGAGCCGCGGCGCCGCGCCGCCGCCGCGACTGCCGTAGCGCGGCCGGCCGCGCTACGGACCGCCAGGGCGGCGGCTCTCGGCGCCGCCCTCTTCCTCGCCTCGGCACCCCTCGCCGCCCTGAGCGCCGACCTCGCCTCCGACGAGGTCACGGTCGTCCTCCGCTCGGACGCCAAGGCGACCGTGACGCATCGCCTCGAGTGGACGGCCTCGGGCGGGAGCATGCACGGCTTCTACTTCGAGGGAGAGGCCTTCGAGCCGATCTGGGACATGGAGAGGTGCTGGGCCGACCTGCCCGACGGCTCGCGGAGCGCCCTTTCGATCAAGAGCGTCGGCGGCGACAAGTACGACGTCGTGCTCGCGGGAGGCAAGGGCTTCTCCGGCCGTGCCTACTACAACTTGACCTACGCCGGCGACTTCGCGGCCGCGGGCCTCGTCGGAATGACGACCGCCGCGGACGGGACCGAGTACCTCTACTTCGACTGGGGCCCCGTGACCTTCGACGAGAGCATCGAGCACCGCTCGGTCAGGCTCGTCCTCCCGCGCGAGGTCGACGCCGAGAAATTCACCGACGCCGAGCGCGCCGCCGTGCCGGTGAAGACCGAGAAGTACGTCAACGCGGGCAACAAGATCGACTGGTACGGCACGAAGGCCGAGGACGGAAGCCTCTGGCTCTCGGGGCTGTTCTATCAAGAGAACGTCGAGACCGAGGAAGAGCAGCGCATACAGCTCTATTTCCCCGTCGGCTATCTCGACCTGAGCGCGGCATCCATGGAGGAGCGCGCGGGCGCCGACGCATCGGGCGGCGCCGGCTCGGCCGCGAGTCCCGATGTCGGCGGCTACGAGGCCGCGCCCGCGTACGAGCCGCGCGACATGCTCGAGGAAGGCCTCCGCGCGAGGCCGGCAGTCGCGCTCGTCGTGTTCGCGCCCCTCATCGCGATCGCGCTCTTCCTATACGCGCGGAGGCTCTCGTCGTTCCGCAAGCGCAAGGCGCTGCTCGCCGGCATCACCTGGGCGGGCGACGCGTGGTCGCCGCCGCGCATCCTCGTCGGGTCGTATCAGGTTCCGGGCAAGGTCGCCGAGGGCCTCCACCCGATCGAGGTCGCCCTCCTCATGGAGCTGCCCCTGCCTCGCGTGGCCGCCGTCATGGTCGAGGGACTCAGTCGCCAGGGCATCGTCGAGCTCGTCTCGGAGGACCCGCTCCAGATCAGGATCTTGAGCGCGGCGAAGGCCGAGAGCGAGTACGAGGAGTCCTTCCTCGCCGCCTTCGACGCCGAGGGCCGCGTGCTCTCCGGCCTCATGGCCGATTTCTTCGAGGCCGCGATCAAGAAGCTGCAGGAGAAGGTCTGGGACTGCGACCTCGAGGCGACCAAGGCGCACTACCGCAAGAAGATCGCGGAGGCAGAGGCCGCCGCCGAGGCCCCCGCCGCAGGCGGCGCCGAATCGGCATCGCGCAACGCGTACATGTCGACGCCTTACTACTATTACTGGGTCGGCTACGGCTACATGCACCATCACCCGACCTACCACGCGGCGATGAGCCTGCCGAAGGAGCTCAACACGGGCTACTCGGAGTTCATGAGGAGCGCGGCCTGCTTCTCGGGCTGCTTCAGCCCCGCGGGAGGGACCGTCGACGCCTGCTACTCGGCCTGCCACAACGCCTGTCACGACGCGTGCCACTCGGCCTGCCACTCCGCGTGCCACTCGGCCTGCCATTCCGCCTGCCATTCGGCCTGCGTCTCCGGGGGGGCGCATTGAGAGCGAGGCTCCAGGCCGGCATCGGCCGCGCCCTCTCGGAAGCGGAGTCCTTTTATCGAGGGGTCCGTCCCTGGCTCCTCGTCCGCGAGGAGGATGCGGTCCTCATCGTGCCGCCTAACCGCGTGTACAAGCTCGGCGGCTCCGCGCTCGGCCTGTCCTCCTACCTCGACGCAGGGGGGCGTCTCGCCGACCTTCCCGGCTCCGACGGAAGGCCGGGTCTGGACGCGCCGCGCGCCGCCGAACTCCTGCGCTTCTTCGAGGAGCTGCGCGCCGCCTACGAGGGCCGCGCGCCCGCGGGATCCGCTCCCGACGGGAAATCGGGCTTCGCCGCGGGCTTCGCCCGTGTGCCCTACGACTTCGACTTCACGCGCCTGCCCATCCTCGGCGAGGTCGCGCTGACCTACCGCTGCAACGAGCGCTGCCGCTTCTGCTACGCCGGTTGCGGGGAGTCGGGGCGCGACGCCGACGCGGGAGCCGAGCTCTCCACGGACGAGTGGAAGCGCGTCATCCGGATGCTGAAGGACGAGGCGAAGATCCCCTTCTTCTCCTTCACGGGAGGCGAGCCCCTCCTCAGGCCCGACCTCGAGGAGCTGGCCGCCTACGCGCGCTCCCTCGGCCTGCGGGCCAACCTCATTACGAACGGCAGCCTGGCGACGGGAGCGCGCGCGGCCTCGCTCAAGGCAGCGGGCATCGACACGGCCCAGGTCAGCCTCGAGAGCCCCGATCCCGCTCTGCACGACGCGTTGTGCGGCACCGATGGCGCATGGAAGCGGACCGTCTCCGGGATCGGCGCGCTGCGCGGCGCCGGAATCTCGGTCCAGACCAACAGCACGCTGACTCGCCTCAACAGGGAGAGCCTCCTCGGACTTTCCTCCTTCCTCGCCTCGATCGGCGTCGAGCGCTTCTCGATGAACCTCTTCATCCCCGCCGGGAGGGGACTCGGCGCCGACGATCTCTTACTTCCCTACGAGGAAGTCGGGCCGGTCGTGGACGCGGTCAGGCGCGAGGCGCACCGCGCGGGCAGGACCTTCTTCTGGTACAGCCCCACGCCGTACTGCGTGTACAACCCCGTGGCGCGCGGCCTGGGCAACAAAAGCTGCGCGGCGGTCGACGGCCTCGTGCACGTCAATCCGCGAGGCGAGGTGCTGCCCTGCTCGTCCTGGCCCGAGTCCCTCGGCTCGGTCCTCGAGCTGCGCTTCGCCGACATCTGGTTCTCCGAGAGGGCTTCGTACTTCAAGCGGAAGCGGTTCGCCCCGGCGGCCTGCGAGGGATGCGAGTCCTTCGTGGCCTGTCAGGGCGCCTGTCCGCTCTACTGGCGCGCCATGGGCGAAGCCGGGACCGAGGAGCTCGAGAGGGCTCGGATCAAGCGGGCCGCCGAGACGGTGGCCGCGCCGGGGAGGTGACCATGCGGGACGACTTCAGGTTCCTCAAGCTCGGCGTCGCGTCGAGGCTCGTCCTGTCGGGCGGCCTCTTCGCGGCCGGCATAGCCCTCGAGCTGGCTATCAGGGAGACCTTCCTCCCGGGCATCCTCGTCCTCATCGCGGGCTGGTTCCCCCTCATGCTGAGGAAGGCGACGAACAAGCCGGACGACCAGGGCCTCGAGGAGTGGCGGCCCGTGCCGATGTCCGAGGTCGACAGGCTCGACGACGGGCTGCGCGAGTCGAAGAAGCTCCGCCGCAGGACGGCAAACTACGGCGCAGGCCTCGCGCTGGGACTGGGAGTCCCGGCCTTGCTCGTGGCGCTGTTCGCGTCCTACGCGTCGGACAGGACCGACGTCGCCTTCGTCGTCGCGAACGCCGCGGCCCTCCTCGTTCCCGCCCTGCTCTTCGGCCGCGTGAAGGTCTTCACCCCGAGCGAGATCGCGATGAAGATGCCCGCCTTCCGGGCGATCCTCTCGGACGACCTGCCCGAGGGCGTCATCGTCTCGCCCTATATCAGGTTCGACAAGGACGTTTCCGGCGGCGACGTGCCCGAGGACCTGCGCATTCTCCTCGAGCTTAAGCGCCCGCCCGCCGACCTCGTGGGCATCCAGGTCCAGGCGGCGATCAACAACGGCCCGAACGGGGCAGTTCCCTACCTCTACGCCGTCGTCCTGACCAAGGGCAAGGCGGGCCCCTCGTACGGGATTGCGAGGCGCTTCAACCATGACGGCTTCGAGGTCGAGGCGGGCGGGGACAAGGACTACGGCACCGTGGTCCTGCGGCAGTCCACCGAAGGCGGCGGCTACGAGACCACGCCGGACGACTGCCGCGCTCTCATGCGCGTCTGCGTCGCGCTGCTTGCGAGGATGAGGGTCGCGTAGCGGCGATTCTCGCCGCGGCGATCACGGCGACGCTCGGACCCGTGTCCGCTCTCTCTCGAGCTCTTCCTGACTAGAAACCTCAACATACTCCACACATTGTCAGGACCGCCTCGTTGCGGATAACGCGAAATGGCCTGATAAAGACTCGTCTCACGTCATGCGACCTCACGAGCCCGGCCGGATCAGTGGGCGTCGCCTACCCGATTCTCATCCGGAAAGCGGCCTTCGGGCCGCGCGAGAGGAGTTTGCGCCATGCAAATCAGAACGAGCGTTGCAGCGAAATTTTTTGTCGCCGCGTTAGTCGCCATCGTATCCATTACAGGTTGCTCGAGCGGTTCCGACGACGGCACTTCTCCGGGCGGAAGCGACGAGACCTTGCTCGGGGGCTACACCGTCAGCAGCGAGACGACCAACAAGGTCACCGACGGAGTGAACCAGTTGAAGTACGTGCTGACCAAGACCGACTCGACCATGACCTCGGGGACCAAGGCGAACAACCTCTATGTTCTCGACGTCGATCCCTCGAAGAACACCAATCTGGAAGTCTCGCTCGGCATGCCCAACGGCATGGTTCGCGGCCTGGGAACGGCGAGCGAATTCGCGACCTACCTTGACAGCAATTCAACAGCCTCGGTCGTGGGCGGAGTCAACGGCGACTTCTTTGACACCGTATCGGGCGGTCCCGCGGGCTATTCCATGCACGACGGCAGGTGGCTTTCGACGGGCGAGTACTCGACCCTCGATACCACCTCTACGAACCACACCTATCCCGGCTGGGCCTTCGGCATCAAGAGCGACGGCAGCGCGATCATCGCCCAGCCTTCGATCGCCCTGACCTTCGACTCCTTCACCGGAACGACCCAGGACTCGGACAACGTGGTCATCAATGCCCTGAACCAGCTCCGCTCAGACGCCACCAGCACCACGTCGCAGCCCGCCCTGGTCCTGGCGGCGCGCGCCGACAACTACATCGTCCTCTATACGCCCGACTACTACACCTCGACCTCCACGGCCGATGGCGGAGTGGAGGTGACCTTCACGACCAGCGACACGGTCAAGTCCAACGGGACCGTCACCGGGACCGTCACCGCCGTCTCCTCGTCGACCGGAAACTCGACCCTCGCCTCGGGGACCATGATCCTCTCCGGCTATGGCACCGGCGCGACAGCTCTCTCGGCGATCGAGGTGGGCGACACCATCACCATAGCGGTCACGGTCGGCTCGGAGTGGGCCGACGTGGTCGAGTGCTTGGGCGGCGGCCGCCACGACGGCGGACCCCTCCTCGTCCAGAACGGCGCGGTGTACGCCGAGGACACGACCATCGTCGACTACACTTCCTTCTACGGCAACAATCCCCGCACGGCGGTGGGCGTCAGGGCCGACGGTACCTACTTCTTCTATGTCGTCGACGGCCGCAACACCGGCGTGAGCGACGGGGCGACCATCGCCGAGCTCTCCCAGTTCGCCGTGGACCTCGGGGCGACGATCGCGGTCAACCTCGACGGCGGGAGGTCCTCGACCATGATCACCGGCACGGGCACCAAGGGCACGTACAACCTCGTAAACCAGCCCTGTTACGCGAAAACTCTCGATGTCGAGCGAGAGGACGGCAACGGTTTCTTCATCCTCGAGAAGTAGTGGATAACGTCGGGGCCGTCCGAGAGGCGCGAAGGCTTCTCGGGCCGGCCCCGGCTTTCCGGGACCGAGGAAGCCGCCCGAGATTTGCGCGTCCGCTCTCGATATCATATCCTTTATCGTCAGAGGAGAGGACGAGCGAATGGCATCGAAAGCGGCGAGGCGCGTTGCGGTAGTGGCCCTGGCGATCGCAGTGTGCGCCGGGGCCGCGGTCGCGATCGCGGCGATCATCAGGGACGGCAAGGGCGTCGCGACTGGCCCCTCGGCGGGGATCGTCGTCTATTCCCCCCATCCCCGCGACATGGTCGAGTACATCGTCAAGGAATTCCGCCAGCGGACCGGCATCCAGGTCCGCGTCGTCTACGCGGGCACGGGCGAGCTGATCGAGCGGATCAGGCGCGAGGGGAGGGCCAGCGAGGGCGACGTGCTATGGGGCGGGGGAGTCGAGTCGCTCGAGACGGCCAAGGACTGCTTCCGCGCGTACCGCGGGATGGAGGACGGGTCCATCAATCCGGCCTACAAGTCCTCGAGCGGACTATGGTCGCCGTTCTCCGTCCTGCCCGCGGTGATCATGTACAACACGAAGCTCGTGCCCGAACCGCGCCGGCCGAAGTCCTGGAGCTCGCTGCTCGACCCGTACTTCGACGGCAGGATCATCATGGCCGACCCCCAGGTCTCCGGCTCGTCCTTCACGGCTCTCGTCACGATGCTCGTCGCCATGGCGAGAGGCGGCGGCGGGCCCTACTCGGGCTGGGACTACGTCGAAGGCCTCGTCTCGCAGCTCGGAGAGGGCGGGCTCGTCACGAGCTCGACCGCGGCCTATAGCGCCGTCGCGAACGGAGACTACTTCGCGACCGTCACCAGCGAGAACTCCGCGCTCAACCTGAAGAAGTCCGGGGCGCTCGTCGCCGTCTGCTATCCATCCGAGGGGACGAGCGCGGTCCCCGACGGCATAGCGCTCATCGCGAGGGACGGTAGCGGGTCGGACGCGGAGAGGTTCTTCGACTTCGTGCTCAGCCGCGACGTCCAATCGCTCCTCATGACGCGCTGGCAGCGCAGGAGCGTGCGCGCCGACATCCCGGGCTCGTCGCCTGAGGCCGATCGGATCAAGCTCGTTCCGTACCGCATCGAGGAGGTCGCCGCCCTCCGCGGAACCATCCTCAGCCGCTGGATCGAGGCGGAAGCGCGGCGCCGTCCTTGAATTCCTTCGGCGTGAATCCCGTGATCTTCTTGAAGATCCTCGCGAAGTAGCGCGCGTCCGAGTAGCCGACCAGGTCGGCGACCTCGTAGATCTTGACCATCGGGTCGCGCAGGAGCTCGGCCGCGCGCTTGATCCTGATCCGCATCAGGTAGTCGACGAAGGTATAGCCCGTCTCCTGCCGGAAGACGCGGCTCAGGTGCCCCGCCGAGATCCTCAGCTCGGCGGCCGCCTCCTCGATGGAGACGCCCTGGATGTAGCGCTCGTTGATGAGGCGCAGTGCCCCGTCGACGTAGCCGTCGCGGCAGCCCTGGCCCCCGCCGGGCTCGTACTCGGCGAAGACGGACCGGGCGACCCGCGCCTGTACCGAGCGGGCCTCGATCCGCTCCCTGGACTTCTCGACGGCGGCGCGCATCGCGTCGTCCTCGACGGGCTTGAGCAGGTACTCGCAGACGCCGAAGTGCATCGCGGCCCGCGCGTACTCGAATTCCGAGTATCCCGAGAGGACGATGATCTCGGGAAGCATCTCGCCCGAGGCCTGCGCGCGGCGGTCGAGCTCCTCGATCAGCGCCAGCCCGTCCATGCCCGGCATCCTGATGTCGGTGACGACGATGTCCGGCTTGACCCTGTCCGCGAGCGCGAGGGCCTCGATGCCGTCGGCCGCCTCCCCGGAGAGGATCAGTCCCATGTCCTCCCACGGCGTCAAGAGCGCGAGCTCGCGCCGGACCGCCGGCTCGTCTTCCACGATGATGAGCTTCAACATGAGCCGATCCCTCCGGGCGACAGCGGGAAGCGGACGGTCACCGTCGTGCCCGATCCATCCTCGGAGGCTATCTCGATCCCGTAGGGCGGGCCGTAGATGAGCCGGAGGCGCCTGTGCGTGTTGATGAGCGCTATGCCGTTCCGGGTCTTCCCCGGCCCCGGGTCGGCCGCGTCCTCGTCCAGCCTCGACTCGAGCGAGGGCTCGAAGGGCGTCTCGTCGGCCCGGCGGAGCAGCTCGCGTATCCGCTCCAGCCGATCGGCGCCCATGCCTATGCCGTCGTCCGAGATCGTGAAGACGGCGTCGCCCCGCTCAGGCGCGCCTCGGATCGTCAGGAGCCCGCCGCCCTGCTTCCCCTCGAGGCCGTGCGAGAGGGCGTTCTCGACTAAGGGCTGCAGGATGAGGCGCGGCATCCGCGCGTCGAGGAGGGCGGGATCGACGGATTCCTCGAGCTTGAACCGGCCGGGCCAGCGCCACGACTCGATGGCGAAGTAATCGCGCGCGATCTCCAGGCTGTGCTTGACGGTGCTGAACCCGTCGCCCGGGAACGAGCCCTCGCGCATGATCTTCGCGAGACGCGTCGTGATGCCCGCGATCTCCTGCGATCCCTCGAGCTTCGCGGCGGAACGGATCGCGTTGAGCGTGTTGTAGAGGAAGTGCGGGTTGATCTGGGCCTGGAGCGCGCGCGCCTCGGCCTGGCGGAGCTCGCGCTCCTGCGCGACCTTGTTCGAGACGAGGTCGTTGACCTTGGCGATCATGCGGTTGAAGTCGCGTATCAGCGCAGCGAGCTCGTCACCGGACCTCCGCCCGGAGAGCTCCGGGCAGGAGGCGTCAAGCTGGCCCCGTGAAACGCGATCCATCGTCACGGTCAGCGCATGGACCGGCCTGGAGATCGACTTCGACAGGATGATCGCCATGGCGAGGAAGGCTAGGGCGCTGGCAGCCGCCAGTATCGAGGTCATCGCGACCACGCGGCCGGCGTACTCGCGCCCTGCGCTGTAGGGGAAGGCGCCGACGACCTTCATCCCGGACCGCACCGAAGCCGTGGCCGTGTACTCGTCCTTCCGCCTGAGCGCGTCGGTGTCCAGGAAGCTCGATTCGGTCGTTTCGTCCGTCATGTTGTAGAGGATGCAGCCGGAGCGGTCGGCGATGGCGAGCGAGGTGAGCGCGCCGCCGGAATTCGCGGCGAGGCCGATCCTGGAGGCGAAGACCTCGCGACCGATATCGACGACGAGGTAGCCGACGGGGCGATCGCCCGCGAAGATGCGGATCCCGGCGGCGAGGGGCGTCTTCGGCCCTGAGCCCTGGTGCGGCTGGGCGAAGAGGACGGCTCCGCCTCCCACCTCGGCCCGCGAGAGCTCCCCCAGGATTCCCCAGCCCTCGTAAAGGGGGATCGAGTACTCGGCCGGCACGGGGCCCCGCGATAGCGGGGCGGATCCGTCGCCCGGGACGACGTAGGGCGAGAAGGACGTGGCGCCGATGAAGGACGAAAGGAGTTTGTTCGCCTCTGAGACGAGGGCGGAGGACTTGTCGGAGCCGGCGGCGTACTCGATCACGGCCTCGGACGCGGCGAGCTCCTCGACGCTCCTGACCGCCTCGTCGAGGAGCTGGCTCGTCAGGGCGGCTGCGCTCTTCGTGGCCTCCTCGGCGCGCCTCCGATACGCGTCCTCGAGGATCTGGGTCGTCGAGGCGCTGAAGGCGACCGACATCGCCAGGAAGGGCAGGAAACCGCCCAGGAAGAAGGCGTAGAGGAGGCGCTTGAAGAACGAGTTTCTCTTGTCAGTCGTCCGCATCCGCCGCCCCCGCAACACGACTTTAGCCAAAGCGCGGACCGAGGGCAAGCCGATCCGCGCCCCGCGCCGCCGCCGTCGCGGCGAGGGGCTGACCGGGGACGAGCCTAGAGCTGCGGGTCGAAGACGATGTTCTCGGGCTGGACGGTCAGGCCGATCCGCGACCCGCTTACCTCCGTGATCGCGTCCATGGCGTCGGTGTGGTTGGCCTGCGGAAGGACGAGGAGTCCGTCCTTCTTCGACTCGAGGAAGGCCTTGAAACCGCCTAACGCGCCTCCGAGCGCCAGGTGCTCGATGAGGCGCCTGAAGAGCTTCGGCAGTATCGGGACGTCATCGGTTATCGTCGACTCCCCTGAGAAGGTGAAGCCGCCGGTGCCGTCCTGCTTCCATAGGCCCTTGGGCGAAGAGGAGGCGCGGGCCGCCTTTACGGCCGAGCTGAGCTCGTCCCGGAGGTCGTAGAAGAGCGTGCGGTAGTAGGTCGGGTAGGCCAGCCCCTCGGCGAGCAGGCGGTAGTTCACGCTCTGCTTGAGCCATTGCGGGGTGAGGAAGACATTCTCGACCTGCTGCGTCGGCGCCGATCCGGCGAACACGAAGGACACGGGCCTTCCGTATCGATCGCTGTCCACCTCGCGGGAGAGGATGTATCCCGGGACGCCGTCGCCTGAGCTGATCACCTTACCCTCGCCCGCGCCCCACACGACGTTCTTGATCCCGACCGATGACAGCATGAAGTCGCGCGCGGCCCGCGCGAGCGCCAGCGGCTGGTGCCTGTACGCGGCGCCGCGGACCGAGGGGCGGTAGTGCGTCTCGAGCGCGTCGATGCCCTCGAAGCGCAGCTGGACGTGTCCCTTCGTCAGGCTCATCTTGACGCGGCCTTTGACGCGCTTCCAGTCGTCCTTGTCGTCGGCCTTGAACTTCACCGAGTCGCCGTCGGGCGAGTAGCCGGTCGCGAAGAACGCCCCTTTGATCAGCGTGAATGGCATTGACGCCTCCTTATCATGATCCCGAGGTCTCGAATGTCAGTCTATCGAGAAGTCGGTATGTTTTCAAACGATAACTTCCGATGCCTCGACGCCGCGGCTCGTTTTACACTCGTTACCGCCTTTTTACCGAGGTGAAACCAACAAACTTCGAAAATGCCGTATCTTGCCGTCGAGCGCGATGGTTCGGCTCAGGAGGATAGGTTCGTGAAGCGCGTCAATGCGGTAAAGGTGATCTTGGACATCGCTATAACGATCGGTTTTCTGCTGCTCATGGAGCCCAAGGCGACCGGCCTCTCCCTGCACGAGTGGGGCGGCCTGGGGATCTGCGTCTTCTTCGTCGTTCATAAGCTCCTCAACTGGAGCTGGATCAAGGCCGTCACGACGGGCTTCTTCTCGAAGAAGGTCCCGGCCTCGATGCGCCTGGGCTATGTCGTGGACGTCCTCCTCCTCGTCGGCTTCTCGCTCATAGCGATCAGCGGCATGGGGATGGCGAAGACGATCGACTTTACGTGGCTCCTGGCGCGGTCCGGCGCCTGGAAGGGGCTGCACGCCGCCGCATCGTTCCTCACGCTCGCCGCGGTAGGCATACATCTCGGCCTTCACGCCCGGTGGATCGGGAATAGAGCCCGCGGTCTCGCGGCGCTCCTGGCCGGCGGGAAGGCGATAGCCGCTCCCTCGTTCGCCAAAGGAGATTCCGATGCGCGTTAACACGATTAGTTTGAGGAAGATCGTCGCGGCCATCGTCATCGTCGCGGTGCTGACGCTCGGCGCCGCGGCCGCGGTCAAGACCGGCTACGTAAGTCGCGTCTCGCGGAGCCTGTCGATGCTTTCCGCGGCCGGCCCGAGCGGCCAAGTCACAGCGACCGGAGGCTCAGGCAGCGCGACCGGCGGCTTCGGCCCGGGCGGCTCCGCGCCCCGCACGGAGGGCCGGCTCGGAGCCGCCGGCGGCGAGGCCCAAGGGGCGTCGAGCGCCCAGGCGCTCACGAACGTCGCCTGCTACGCGGCTATCCTCGCCGCGATTGCGACCCTCGTCGGCGTGTCCGCGAGCGCGGTCCGCGCTATTTCGCGCGGGAGCGCATCTCCTCGGCGACGGAGCGCATCCGCGACTTGAGCGCCTCGATGTCGGGGATGAAGAAGGCCGCCACGACGAAGAGGAGGATCGCGCAGAAGAGCCAGAAGCCGGAGCAGATGGCCAGCGAGAGCGAGAGGCCGACGGCGCCGGACAGGAGCCCGGCGACCGCCCGGCCGAGCCCCGTGCCCAGCGAGTCGGTCAGGTTGAAGATCGAGAAGATCGCGCCTCGCTGCTCCGGCGCGTTGACGTCGAGGAGCATGGTCTTCATGTTGGGCCCGGTCATCGAGACGAGGAGGGCGCCTACGAAGCCGAGCGCCCCGAGGATCATCGGCGCGGTCGGGGCCCAGACGAAGACGTAGATCACCAGCGCGGCCCCGGCCAGGGTCGTCCAGGCGCAGAAGCCCGGCAGGCGCCTTGGGCCGCGCTTGAATATCAGGCGTCCCCATTCGCCGCCGACCACGTTGCCCAGGGTCATGCCGATTCCCATCGCCAGGAAGACCGCGAAGGCCGCGTTGTCCGACAGCCCCTTGTTCTCCGCGAGGAATTTATTGATGAAGAAGAAGCTTCCCCAGGGGATCGTGCCCACGATGCCCTGGAGGAGGAGGAAGAGGTTCGTCTTGGTGCCGAAGAGGCCCGCGTAGTCGGCCAGCCGTATCCGCTTCGGGTAGACGAGGCCGGCCTCGACGAGCTCCCTCGTCGCCTCCTCGCTCGCCGCGGCCTTGGGCTCGGGGACGAGGAACCAGATGAGGATGACGAAGAGGAAGTTGGGGGACGAGGCGATGACGAAGGGCATGCGCCAGTCGCCGCCCTCGCCCATGTACCCGAAGAGGGTGCCGACGATGTTGCCGAAGGCGATCGCGACGGAGACGATGCCTGTCGCGCGCGGCCGCTCCTTGTCGTCGAAGATGTCCCCGATCATCGCGAACACGAGGGGATAGGAGGCGCCGAGCCCGATCCCCGAGAGGATGCGCAGGAAATAGAAGACCGCGTAGCTCGGCGCGAGGGCCGTCAGCGCGCAGGGGATCTCGCCGATCAGGATCGCCAGCGCGAGCAGCAGCTTCCGCGAGGCCTTGTCCGCGAAGTAGCCCCAGAACAGCGACACAGCCGCTCCGATGATCGTGAAGAGAAGCATCATGGTCCCGATCGAGGCGTCGGTGACGCCGAACTCCTGCTCGATCCGGACGAGGTTGGGCGCCATGACGTTGGTGTCCGAGTTCAGGATGACCATGGACAGCGAGATCAGCGTCAGTGACAGGTTTTTCCGGGCCTTGTTCATGAGATCCTTTCCCTCGCCGATCCGAAGCGCGTTATGCGGCGCTCGTAGATCTCGAGGAGCTTCCATTCGACTATCGGGACGTTGCGCGCGGTCTCGGCCGGTATCGAGAGGAACTCGCCCGTCTCCGTGACCTGGGCCGACATGAGCGAGGGGCGGCCGAAGAACACGCTCTCCTCGCCGTAGACGCCGCCGGGGCCGATGATGTCGACCTCGGCGCCGTCGATGAGGATCCGGGCGGCGCCCGTGCGCGCGACGACGATGTGCTCGCCGGTCGGGACGGTCGATCCCGCCCGCAAGACCTCGGACTTGAGGGCGCGGGTCATGCGGATGTGCACGGCGCTCGAGACCATCTCGCCGAAGAGCCTGGTGCCCTGGAGGAAGAGCTCCACCTCGAGGAGGTGGTGCATCTCCGAGATGTCGTAGTTGCGCTGCGCGAATTCCGAGAAGAGCATCGCCGGGATCTGGAGGAGGGTCACGTAGCTCCGCGCCCGGTAGGTCCGGCTCGCGCGCTCCCCGGTGAGGGCGTTGACCTCGCCGATCATCGTCCCCGACGAGAGCATGTGCTGGATGCCGTCCTCGGTGTCTATCATGTCCACGACGCCGTTCACCACGAGGTAGGTGAAGGCGCACTCCGAACCCTTGCGGAGGATGACGTGGCCCGTGTTTATCCTGATCGCGGGGCAGTTGAGGAGCATCCCGAGGTCCTGGGCCGAGGCCTCGGGATAGTGGGCGGCGAGGTGCCGCTCCGCCGCCCGCAGCTGATAGTCCACGCGCGAGTCGATGAGGCTGTCCTGGAGCCCGAAGGAGGCGCTGGAGCCGATCTCCTTGTCCGCCGGGTCGAGGTCGCCCGAGACGTGCGACAGCACGATCTTCGCCGACGAGTCCTCGGCGAAGTCGGAGGCGCGCCCGTGGATGTTGCCGCCGCCGGCGTCGATCTTCTTGAGGTCGACGGGCATGAGGAGGCTCCGGATCGAATTCTCGTAGAGCCTCTCGGAAAGGGGACTGCGCGCCGGGGCGTCGAGGAGGTAGCTCTTCAGGACCGAGAAGGGCGGGATGTCCGCGAGGTGGGCGTAGGTCTTGTAGCCCGAGGGCCCGAGCGCGCGGAAGAAGAGGATCGTCGTCTCGACCGGATGGAGGCTGAGGAAGGGCTGCACCTCGAGCCCGTCGACATCGTTCCACTTGCCGAAGGACAGGTCGTGGAACTCGAAGGAGTTGGCGAAGTGGCTCTCGGGGAGGGACATGACGGCCGAGAGCTTCTTCATGACCGCGGACCTGACCAGCGGCGTGGCGAAGTACTTGATGCGGTGGTCCGTGCGCACGAGGGAGGTGAGCCCGGCGAAGTGGTCGTCGTGCGCGTGCGTGTGGAAGATTCCCTCGATCTCGTTGACCGAGATGCCGAGCGCGGTCAGGGAGTCGAGGACGTAGGGGCCCGTGTCGATCAGGTAGATCCTGCCCTGGAAGACGACGACGCTCGCCATGCAGGAGCGGTCCTTGTCCCATCCGTTGCCCTCGCCCGAGTGGATGACCGAGAAGTAGTCCAGGTCGACGCGGTGCGAGTCGGGGTGGATCGGGCTCTCGTAGGTCTCGCCCGGCGCGAGGTTCAGGTCGACCTCGACCTCCTCGCCGCCGCGGCGGAAGGAGTAGACGTTGAGCGACTTCCTGACGACGACGACGCCTCCGGGCAGCTCGGTCGTCCCGGAGTCCGTCGGGGCGAAGTCCGCGATCTCGCCCAGTGCCCGGGGCGAGCCGCCGGCGAAGAGCGTCTTGTAGCGCATGATCTCGCGCGCGACGTCGCCCTTGATGCCGGCCGCCTCGATCTCGGCCGCGCTCTCGAGCCCGAAGGTGCCGCGGGAGATGTAGGCCGACTGCGCGGAGATCTGGTTGCGCAGGCCGATGAAGAGGGGCTTGCGGCCGGTGTTGTTGACGTGCCCCGGGACGCTCATGCCCTGGCGGTAGAACATCTGCAGGAGGGGGAACTCCGCCATGTTGCAGAAGGCGCCGCCCTGCACGGCGACGTCCGACAGGAGGATCGCGTTCGGCCCGGTCTCGTACGAGACGCCGTCGCGGGTCTCGTTGCCGATGAGGCCGCGGCGCATGAGGTGCTTGACGACGTCGGGAGGGCAGCCGCAGAGGATCCAGATGCCGGCCTCGGGGATCCGGACGTACCAGACTCCCCTCGTTACCTCGATTCGCTCCATGTTCGACTTAGGGTATACCGGTTAAGGCCCGGCCGCAAGCGCGGCCCCGTCTACAGCGGCCGCTCGCCCAGGAGCGACTTGAGCTCCTGGATGTCCTTGACGAGCTTGGTCCGCGGGATGCCCTGGAGGCGCCTGGGCAGCATCTCCTTGGAGGTGCACTCGACGACGGCCACGAGGTTCTGCAGCTCGATCTCGTGGGGATAGGCGGGCGGGACGAAGTCGGCCATCGTCTCGTCCATGTCCTCCTTGGTGATGAAGGTCCTGCCCTCCATGGCCGCGCGGAACTTCGCCCTGATGAGGACCGCCTCGAGGTCGGCCCCCGAGAACTCGTGGCTGAAGCGCTTGAGCAGGTCCGCGACGGGGAAGCGCCGGATCGAGAGGTCGAGCTTTCGTACGAGCGTGTCGAAGAGGGCCACCTTCTCCTCGTCGCTATCCGGGTAGAAGAGGGCGAGGTGCTCTTCGGCCCGGCCCTGGCGCTTCAAGTCGATGGGCAGGAGATCCGGTCGGCAGGTTATGAGGAACCAGATGATCTTCCCGCGGTACTGCGTATCGCCCATGAAGGTGGCGATCTGCGAGAAGACCCGGTTGGAGACGCCCGAGTCGCCGTCCTGGTCGCGGTCGCCGAGGAAGGCGTCGGCCTCGTCGATCATGACGGCGACCGGCGACATGGCCTTGAGGATCGACAGGACCTTCTCGAGGTTGGACTCGGTGACGCCCTGCCACTTCGAGCGGAAGTTCTTGAACTTGACCATGGGCACGCCGATCTCGCCGGCGAAGGCCGAGACCATGAAGCTCTTGCCCGTGCCCACGGGGCCGGCGATCAGGTAACCCATCGGGAGCACGTCGAGCCTGCCCTGCTTGATCGCCCTGGCCGCGTTCCTGAAGCGGCGCTTGACGAACTCGTGGCCCGAGACGAAGGAGAGGTCGTGCTCGGTCTCGAGGAATTCCAAGAGCCCCGCGGCCTCGGACTCGATGATCTCCTTCTTCCGCTCGCGCATATACTCGAGCGAGATCGGCGAGTCCTCCTGCCAGCTCTCGGCCGCGAGCCTGTTGAGGTTCATGAGGTTGAGGCCGGAGGCCAGGGCCGCGACCTGCTCCGGCAGGAGGCCCTTGTCGAGCAAGAGCTCGCCCTTCGCGTCGAGGAAGCGGAGGAACTGAGCGCGCACGGTCTCGTCGGGGATGGGTATCTCGACCTTGACCGCGCTCGGGCTGGAGGATATCCGCGGATTCAGGTCGGCCAGGTTCTCGGTGAGGAGGATGACGGACACGTCGCCGCGCGTGAACACGGGCTCGTGCGACCAGCGGTTGAGCGTCACGAAGCAGTAGCGGTCCTCCTCCGAGAGGCGGGCGACGTCGCTCGCTGGCGCGACGGTCTCCGCGTAGTCGACGATGAGGACGATCCTCTTCTTCTGAGGTATCAGGGAGAGGAAGTATTCCTCGAGGAGGGGGAAGGCGCGGTTCGGGTCCTTGGACAGAAAGTCCTCGTCCGAGTCGTCGGGACGGCGCGGACGCATGGCCGCCAGGTAGTCCTTCTCCATCTGCTTCTCGCAGAAGCTCACACCGCTCGAGCGGTCGAAGAAGGCGATGACGTCCTTGTTCCCGAAGAGGACCTCGGAGATGTACTCCTGGATCTTGACGAAGAGGAACTCGCCCTCGTTCATCTTGTGCGGGAGAAAGTCCCGGATGTTGCCGTGTACGATATAAAGATTAGCGGTCTTCGAGCAGTACTTGTACGAGAGCTCCTGAGCCCATGCGGGAAGTATCTTAATGAAGGGAAGGTTCTTGACGATGAGCTGCTGCTTCATCCGAGCTCCGATAGGGCGCCGTACATTACCGGAATAATATGCCGCGATCCGACATGCCGTCAACGAAGGGGGCGGTTGTCTTTGAATTTTCGCGCGCGATGGCCGATATTGAATCCTAGCGGCACTGAGCCGCCGAAGGGAAGGCGTAGATGGCGGAGAACGTAGGCGGCGAGGTCCGGGCCTGGGTCGCGGCGGCGAATATGGGGCTCGGGCACAAGCGCGCCATCCAGCCCCTGCGTGACATCGCCGAGGACGGGCTCATCGTCGTGAACGATCCCTCGATCGCCGAGCCCGACGAGCTCAAGCAGTGGGAGACACTCTTGAGCGTCTACGAGCGCTTGTCCCGGGCCAAGAAGATCCCCTTCGTCGGCAATTTCCTCTTCGGCATCATGGACTACTTCCAGCGCATCAAGCCGGCCTATCCGAGGATCGACCTCTCCCGCCCGACCGTCCAGACGCGCTGGAACGAGGGCATGATCGACAAAGGCATCTGCGCGGGCCTCATCAAGAGGATCAGATCCAAGCCGCTTCCCCTCATCACGTCCTACTTCACCGCGGCGATCGCGGCCGATCGCGCGGGCTACGGCCGCGTGTACTGCATCATCTGCGACGCCGACATCAACCGCGTGTGGGTCGCCTCCGACCCGCATAAATCCCGCATCAACTACCTCGTGCCCTGCGGCTCGGTCCTGCGCCGGCTTAAGCAGTACGGCGTGCCGGACGAGCGCATCTTCATGACGGGCTTCCCCCTGCCCAAGGAGCTCCTGGGCGGCAGGGACCTCGACGTGCTCAAGGCCGACCTCGGACAGAGGCTGCACTACCTCGACACCCAGGGGCGGTTCTGGCCCCTGCACGAGCCGAGCGTGGTCCATTTCCTGGGGAAGGCCAACTGCAAGCCGAAGGGGCGCAGGAAGCTGACCCTGTCCTTCGCCGTGGGCGGGGCGGGCGCGCAGATGGAGATCGGCGCCGAGGCCCTCGCGAGCCTCAAGCCCAAGATCCTGGCGGGAGAGCTCGCCATGAACCTCGTCTGCGGAGTCAGGCCAGCGGTCCGCACCTTCTTCGAGGGCGAGGTCAAGGCCCTGGGCCTGGCAGGGTCGCCCGACGTGCGCATCATCGGCGGAAAGGGCGACGAGGACTACTTCGAGGCCTTCAACCGGAGCCTGCACGAGACGGACATCATCTGGACTAAGCCCTCGGAGATGTCGTTCTACGTCGGGCTCGGCATCCCGATCATTATGGCGCCGACCATCGGTTCCCAGGAAGTCTTCAACAAGCGCTGGCTCGACGAGATCCAGGCGGGCGTCCCGCAGGAGGATCCCCGCTACGCGAACGAGTGGCTCTACGAGCTCTTGGATCAGGGGCGCCTCGCCGAGACGGCGTGGTCTGGCTTCCTCAACGCGCGCAAGTACGGGACCTACAAGATCTACGAGCTCTTGCAGACCGGCACGATGGCGCGCCCCAGCGACCCGCTGACTCGTTAGGGGCGAGCTCCGGGCGCGTTCGGGCGGGAGACGGCGTACCTAGTTCCGGATCTCGCCCCGCGCGATCTCGTCCACGAAGTCCGCTATCTTGGCGGCCCCGTTCTGCAGCTCGAGCCTTTCGTAGCGTCGCGTCACGTCCTCGAGTACCTCGTCTTTCATGAAGTGCTTGGCGGCGATGCCGAAGAGCATGGGATTCCCGCCGGTCTCCTTGGCGACGCCCCTGAAGATGGCATAGTTCGCGTGCTCTTGCTCGCAGGGAGTCGCGGCCTGGGTGAAGATGATCGGCTTGCTCGAGTGCATGCACTCCATCATCGTGGCCGGTCCCGGCTTGATGAAGCAGACGTCCGACGCGTCGATCAGCTCGTTCATGTTATCCGCGAAACCGACGGGCACGATGCTCAGGTGCTGGAGCGCGTTCTTGTTGGCCTCGAGCCTCGCGCGGAGGCCCTCGTTCTTCCCCGCCACGACGATGACGTTCAGGTCCTCCCCAAGGAGCTCGAGGGCGAGGAGGAACTGAAGGATCATTCCCGCGCCCTGGTTCCCGAAGCTGAAGAAAATCGTCTTCCGTCCGGGGACGAGTCCCAGCTCCGCCGCTACCTCGGCCCTCGGCCTCCTGGACGAAAGGAAATCCTGTCGGATGGGGTAGGGGAAGACCCGGATCTTGCCTGCCGCTATGCCGCTCCTCGCTGCGGCCTGCGCCGCGCGATCCGACGCGGTCAGGTACCAGTCCGTCTTCGGGAGCCTCCACGGCGCGTGGAAGGTGAACATCTCGGTCTGGTAGGTGATGATGGAGAAGGGGATGCCGGTCCGCTCCTTCGCGGCGACGAGGGCCATGGTCGCGAAGTAGTGCGTGCTGAAGACGACGTCGGGCCGGTGCCGCCTTACGAAGCGGATCGCATCGGGCACCGCGGGGGCCACCATCGTCCGGTAGAGGAATCCCCGCGTCACCGGCCCCAGGATGTCCTGGACCTGAAAGAGCAGGTGAGTGAACAAAGGATACTCGAGGAAGGTCTTCCAGCTCTTCTTGTGGGCCTCGTCGACCTTCACGCTGCCGATGTCCTTGATGAAGTCCATCAGAACGGTGTCGTATCGGCCGGGATGAGCCGCCTCGAGGGCGCGCATAACGGCCACGGCCGGAGCCTTATGCCCGCCTCCCGCCTCTATCATCGCGAAGACGATCTTTTTCATGCAGGCACCGGCGCCTCCGGAATCGAATCAGGACTCCGCTACTTCTTTACACTGTAGAGTATAATATCGCCCGCACCATACGAGCAAGCGACATTCGCTCGATCGACGAAGCGCTCGTCGATCGAGCGTCTCGCACTTTCGGCCCGTCCGGCTCGCCGCGGGCGCTTGCCCGAGGCAAGCGCCGATGCTATACTTCCATTTACAAATCCCACTTTGAGAGGTATCCCATGGCCCATAAGGTCACCGATGCGTGCGTCAATTGCGGAGCCTGCGAGTCCGAGTGTCCCGTCGAGGCGATCAGCGAGAAGAACGGCATGCGATGGATCGATCCGGCTAAGTGCACCGACTGCGGCTCCTGCGCCGCCGTGTGCCCTACCGAGGCAATCATCGCGGGCTGAAGCGGCTCGACGGACCGAGAATTCGAAAAAGAAATAGAGGCCGTCCGGCGCGGAAGCGTCGGGCGGCTTTCTTTTTTGAAATCCGGCAGCCGCGCTTGCCAAGCAATACGCAGGACTCTAGACTGGCCGGGTGATGCGAGGCGACGGAATCGTTATCGGCCTATTCCTCGACCATTTCTTCGGTGAATACCAGGCTCGAGTCTGGGCTGGCGCGTCGCATGTCGCCGACGAGCTCGGGATCACGCTGATCTCGTTCGCCGACGATAGCCTGACCGACGCGAGCGCGGCCCGGGAAGGCAGCCGCCTCTACGACTGCGCCGACGCGGACGAGCTCGACGGAATGATCGTCCTCTCGCCCTCGGTCGTCGACGCCGGGGCGAAGCGGCGTCTTGCCCGATTCCTCGACGCCTTCTCGTCGATTCCCGCGGTGCATGTCGGCGTCGACGACGAGTCCCTCGTCCGCGTCGTCCCCGAGAATTTCCTCGGCATGCGCGAACTCGTGGACCACCTGATCGAGCGGCACGGCCGATCGCGCATCGCCTTCATCAGGGGGCCGGCGGGCGTGAGCGACGCCGAGGAGCGCTTCGCGGCCTATCGCGCCTCCCTCGAGGCGCACGGCATTCCCTATCGCGACTCCCTGGTGCTGCCCGGCGACTTTAACCGCGAGGCCGGCATCGCCGCCGCAGCACGCCTGGCCGAGTCGAGCGAGAGCTTCGACGCCGTCGTCGGCGCGAACGACTACATGGCCCTCTACGCCACGAAGGAGCTCAGGCGCCGCGGGTTCCGGATACCCGACGCGATCTCCGTCGGGGGCTTCGACGACTTCCGCTCGGCGAAGAGTTGCGTGCCCGCGCTCTGCACCGTGCATCAGCCGATGAAGGAGATGGGCGAGGCCGCGCTGCGCCTCGTCGCGTCGATGGCGCGGGGCGATTCCTCGGGCGACCCCGTTCGCCTCGCGTTCCCCACGAGGCTCGTCGTGCGCCGCTCTTGCGGCTGCATCTCGCCCGGCGCCGCGGGGGAGGCCGCCTCCTTCGCGCGCGAGCTGCTCGTCGGGGACGAGGGCTACGCCGCCCTCGTCCGGGCGCTCTCGGAGGATCCCGGCGCGCGCTTTCGCGCCCTGCTCGAGGCCGCGGTGACGGAGGCCTACGACCGCGGGACGCCCGTGAGCGCGTGGCGGGGCCTCGTCCCGGACATGATCCGCGCCGTTCCGACGGCCGACGCGCGGCGCGTCGAGCGCGAGATGCTCGACTTCCTCTCGGCCCTTCAGGACGAGATGAACGACCGCGCGATGCTCGCGCTCATCGAGGAGAAGTCCGCCTTCGACCAGCTCTCCGGCCGCCTGATCGGCTCCTTCGACGAGCTCGAGATCCGGAAGTTCCTCGACGGGGAGATCTCCGGCCGCTGCTCCTTCCTCTGCGCCTCGCTCAACGAGGGCGGCGGGACCGCGAAGGCGTTCTACTGCACCGACAAGGCCCTCGAGGGGAGGTCCTTCGAGGCGAGGCTGCTCGCCCCCGGCGGGGCGGCCTCCCTGCCGGCCCGCTCCGACCTCCTCGTGCTCCCGCTCTCGGCGCGCAAGGAGAGCCTCGGCTTCCTGGTCTGCGCGGCCGACGGCAACCAGCCCGGCTTCTTCGAGGTCCTCAGGCGGCATCTCGCCGGCGCGCTCGAGGGGACCCGTCTCGTCGCGCGCGCGCGCGGCCACAGCGCTGCCCTCGAGCGGAAGGTCGAGGAGCGGACCGCCGAGCTGTCCCGCTCGGCCGCCGAGCTCGCGCGGGTGGTCGCCGAGCTCAGGGAGACGAACGAGAAGCTCGAAGAGAAGTCCTCGGTCGACGAGATGACGGGGCTGTACAATCGGCGGGGATTCTTCGAGCTGGCGGGCAGGCAGGCCGACCTGGCGCGGCGGCGCGGCTCCGACCTCCTGCTCATCTTCGTCGACCTCGACTCGCTGAAGAGCATCAACGATCAGTACGGCCACGCCGAGGGCGACGCGGCCATCAAGGCCCTGGCCGACGCCCTCTCCGCCTCGTTCAGGCAGACCGACGTGGTGGCGCGGCTCGGCGGCGACGAGTTCACGATCCTGGCCATCGATACGTCGATGGGGGAGTGCGAGAAGATGATCGGCCGAGCGAGATCGCTCATCGCGGAGTACGACGAGAGCTCCGGCAAGCCGTACGGCATCTCGTTCAGCTACGGCGCGGCCGCGTCCTCGCACGAGCTCGAGCGGGGCTTCGACGCCCTCATGGCCGAGGCCGACGCGCGGCTCTACGCCGCGAAGCGCGCAAAGAGGCCGGCCTAGATGGGCGAAGCGTGACGGCGATGGCGCAGTCGAAGGCCGCCGCGCGGATCGGCCGCGCCCTCGAGGGCGCGCGCCTGCCCGCTGCTTTCCTGGTAGTCTCGCTCGCGACGCTCGCGGCGCTCGTCATAGCGGAGCTTACCGGGCTCGACGGTCTGTGCGTGTCGCGGACCGACGAGGCCGTCTTCGTCGTCCTGGCGGCCGCGTCGGCGCTCGGCCTTGCGGGGGCCTACCTGCTCAGGGCGCGCAAGTCCCGGCGCTGGGCGATCGCGGCGGAATGCGCGCTCTGCTTAGTCTTTATCCTGAATTTTCCGGTCACGCAGCTCTCGTGGCTCTTCCTCATCATCTCCGCCGTCCTGCCGATCTCGCTCTACCTTCCCTTCCCCCGGAACGGCGTCGTCGCGCTGGCCTTCGTCGCGGCGGCGATGGCCGTCCGCTTCGGCGCGTTCCCGCCGGAGTCCGTCGGGCAGAAGGCCGCGCCCTTCCGCGACGTCCTCCTCTTCGCGCTGGCCCCCTCGGCGACGGCGGCGCTGGTCTCTGCGCTCTCCGCGCTCAAGGAAGAGGCGGACAGGCTCTCGGAGGCGCTGCTCGGCGTCACGAGGCTGAACCTCTCGTACCAGGACTATTCCGCGAGCGTCGAGGAGAAATCCGCCCTCGAGGAACGGCTTCGCCTAACGCGCGACATCCACGACGTCGTCGGCTACGCGCTGACGAACACGATGATGCTCATGCGCGCGGCGTCCATCATGATCCGCGAGGAGCCGGAGAGAGTGCCCGCCTTGATCGAGACGACCCAGCGGGGCGCGGAGTCCGCCCTCGGCCAGGTGAGGGCGCTCCTCGGCGACATGCGCAGGCGCGAGATACGCTACGCCGCCGGGCCCAACGCGATCGCCAAGGTCGTGCGGGTCTTCAGGGCCGCGACGGGAGCGGAGGTCGACCTCGACTTCGGCAACTTCGACTGGGCGATCGGGGACGACGAGGCCTTCGCCGCCCACCACTTCGTGCAGGAGGCGATGCTCAACGCGTTCAGCCACGGCAAGGCGACCTCGATACGCGTCTCCTTCCGACAAGGAGAGGACGGGCTGGCCGTGACCGTGCGCGACAACGGCTCGGGGGCGAAGAGCGTCAGCGAGGGCATCGGCATATCCGGGATGAGGGAGCGGCTCGCGAAGGTAGGCGGCGGCCTCGAGTACAGCTCCACCGCCGACGGCTTCAGCATCACGATGCGCCTGCCCCTGGCCGGGCGGGAGACCGCGGGATGACGGACGGCAGGATAGGCCTCCTCCTCGTCGACGACCAGCAGCTCTTCGTCGAGAGCCTCGGCTACGTCATTCGCGGGACCGCCCCCGACATGGAGGTGCTCGGCGTCGCGTCGAACGGCGTCGAGGCCGTCGAGATGGCGGAACGCCTGGGGCCGGACATCGTCCTCATGGACGTGAAGATGCCCGAGATGGACGGCGTCGACGCCGCCCGCCTCATCGGCGCTCGTCTTCCCGAGGCGAGGATCATCATGCTGAGCACCTTCCTCGACGAGGAGTACCTTCGCGCCTCCCTCGAGCGCGGCGCGAAGGGCTACATCCTGAAGAGCGTCTCCACCGAGGAGCTCCTCGAGGCGATACGCGCGGTCAATCGCGGATCGACGCTCTTCTCGGGCCCCGTCGCCACGCTCCTCGTCGACCGGAAGGCGGGGGAGCGGGACGAGGACCCCGAGGCGGCCCTCGAGGACTTAAGCCGGCGCGAGCTCGAGGTCGCCGCGCTGATGGCCCGCTCGTACGGGAACCGCGAGATCGCCCAGAGGCTCGGCCTCTCGGAGCAGACGGTCCGCAACTACATCAGCTCGGTCTACTTCAAGCTCGACGTGAAGGACAGGCTCGAGTTCCTGAAGCTCTCGGGGAAGATGCCCTCGCTCTTCGTGGACCCGGTACAATTGTCACGAAAAAAAGCGTGACGCGGGCGTATTCGCGTAACTTTACGAGTTCCCGTTCCCGCCTCATCCTGGAAGCATGGGAGAGCCCTACGCCGCTCGCGCGGCGCCCATCCTCGCCGCGGCGCTCGCGCTGATCGCGGCCGCGCCCTGCGGCGCCGCGACGACGCGCCTGTCCGCGAGCCTCGGCTTCGGCGGCTTCGTCGTCCCGGGCCGATGGAACCCTCTCTGGGCGCGCAGCGACGGCGGCGCCGGTACGGCCGGCGAGGGCTCGATACAGGTCGTCCTCAGGTCGGAGGACGGCTCCGCGATCGGGATCGAGACCTTCCCCTGCAAGGACGGCCTGCGCGTCGAGTGCCCCGTCATGGTCGACGAGAGGCTCCAGTCGATCTCGGTCAGGCTCGTCTCCTCGGGAGAGATCCTGGCCGAGGAGAAAATCGCGGCGCGCTCAAGGCTCTTTCCCGGACACGTCGTGCTCGTGTGCGGCGAAGGCTCCATCGCCGAGCTCGCGATCAGCGCCGCCCTCTATCCCGCGGAGCCCGTCCAGGCCGTGTCGCTCGGCCTGGGCGACCTGCCCTCCAGGGGCCTCGACTACGACGCCGTCAGCGCGGTCGTGCTCCGCGATCCCGGACGCGCGATCGCTCCCGCCCAGCGCGACGCCATGGTCTCCTGGATCGCGGGAGGCGGGCGCCTCGCGGTGACGGCCCCCCGGCGCGCCGGAGAGAGCGTGCTGGCGAGCCTCTTCCCGGGCCTCGACGCGACTCGCGCCGACCAGGGACGATCGTCGCTCCCCTACGGCCTCGGGGCCGTCGAGCTCGTCCGGGAATCCGCGTCGAGCGAGCGTCCCGGCGAGGCCGAGCGGCGGTGGAGGGCCGCGCTCGCGCTGTCGCCTTACGGCTCGTCCGAGAGGCTGACCGCGAGCCGCGCGTTCAAGTCCGCGGCCGCCTCGTTCCCGAAAGATCCGCGGGCCTCGCGCGCCGAGGTCGTTCTCCTCGTCGCCCTGGCGCTCTGGGCCGCTATCGCCGCGCTCGCGTCGCGGAACCGGAAGAAGTCGCTCCTTCCCGTCATCGCCGCCGCGGCCGCCTCTTTTGCCTTCGCGCTGGCGCTGGCCGCTCCGCTCGAGGCCATGCTGAGGCGAGGGGCCCGAGTGTCCACGCGCGCCCTCGTCCTGCCGGAAGACGGGAGCGCGATCGTCTCGATCGGCGTGAGGACCTCGTTCGGCGACGCGCTTCGGGAATTCCTGAGCGTCAAGGCGTTGCGCGGACTCAGGGTCGAGTACGGGTCCCTCGAGGGAGGCCTCATGTCCTCGGCGTCCTCGGCCGACGGCGCCGCCTTCGAATGGAGCCACGCCCTTCCCAAGGCCGCCCTGAGCCTGCGCTCCTCGTCGAGGGACGCGCTCGACCTCGCCGGCATCATCGAATTCGAGGCGCTCGAAGGCTCGGGCTTCCCGCGCGAAGCGCTCGACGCGACCTTCTCTCGCGAGCTTCCCGAGCTCGAATCGTCGGGCCGCCTCGCATTCGCGCTCGCCGCTCCGGGCTCCCCTTCGGGTGCCCCACCAGGGGGTTCTCCGGGGGAGGTCGCGTGGCTCTCGCGGAGCGATGGGCGATGGGTCCCTGAGCCGACGGCACCGTCGTGGGTCGGGAACGACGCCTCGTGGATCGACGCGCTGCGTTCCATCGCGCCCGGGCGGCCATTCCTCGTCGGCAGGTGCTTCGCGCCGGCGCTGGGGCTGTCGGTCGGAGGCTCCGCGGCAGCAGGGCTTCTCTGGGCCATGCCCGTCGCCGCGAGGCCGGTCACCGCGATGCGGGACCCGGGCGGCGGCTCGGAGGCGCGGCCGTGATCGCGTTCCTCATCGAGGACATTCGCGAGTGGAGGCTCTCGCAGATGGGTCGGACGGTCACGCTGGCCTCGCTCGCGCTCCTCGTCGTCGGGGCCGCGACGACGCTCCAGCCGATCTTCATGGTCATGGCCGCGACGACGGTCTCGATCCTCCTGGGCTGGACCCGGGGAAGCCGTTACGGCATCGCGTCGAGCGCGAGGAAGATCCTCATCGCGTGCCCGATCCCGCCGCGCGCCGCGGCCGCGGGGAAGGCCCTCTCCTCGATCGCGATCTGGCTCGTCCATCTCCTTGTCCTCTCGCCGGCGCTCGCGCTGACGGCGGCGTCGCGCGGCCTGCGCCTCGACGCGCTCGCGGCCTGCGCCTGCTCGGCTCTCGCCGCGTATTGCCTGGCGCTGGGGCTGTCCTTCGTCTCGAGCCTCGGCGCGGCGAAGTCGGACGGGCTCTTCGGCCTCCTCCTCATAGCGCTCTGGATCGGGAGCTCCGCCTTCGCCCCGCCGATCAGGAAGGCGAATCCCTTCGTCCAGGCCTGGGACTTCCTGAAGGGCGCCAGGCCCGCCGAGGACTGGGCCTGGATCGGCGCGGCGGTCGTCGCCGCCGCGATCCTCTTCGAAACGGCGGCGATTATGCTCGCGCGCATAAGGAAGAACTGCAATGCGTGACGAGATACTGTCGACGATCGCCGCGGCCAGGTCGCGCCTCAACCTCGCCATCGTCGCGCATCGCGCGCTCGCCTGGGCGGCGCCCTCGGCGGCGGCGGCGGCCCTCGTCGCCGCCGTCCTTCGCCTCGCGGGCCTGGGCGCGGCCGGCCTCCTCCTCTGGGCGGGCCTCCTCGCGGTCGGCGCGGCACTCGGCGCGGCGCGCGGCCTCTCAGCGCGGATGAGCACGGCCGACGCCGCGCGCTGGCTCGACGAGCGGCTCGGAAAGGACGAGCTCCTCTCCGCCGCGCTCGTCTGCGTCGCCAGGGGGCGCTCGGGCCGCTTCGACGACGAAGTCCTCGCGAAGGCGGAAGGCCAGGCCGCCCTCGCGGCCGGGATCCGCCCCCCTCTACGGCCGATCGCGCGGAAGGCGGCGCTCGCCCTGGCGGCCGCGACCGCCTGCGCCCTCGCGCTCGCCCTCGTCGGACCGCTGGACCCTTACTACTCGGACGGCGGCGCGCCGGGCCGCCGGGCCGCCGCCTCGCGCGAGGCGCGCGCGAAGGCCGCGGCCTCCGAGGCCGAGGCCCGCGAGGCGGCCGCGGCCCTGGCCGCTACGCTCTTCCCGAACGACAAGAGGATGGCGACGCTCGCACAACGCGCGCTGCGCGAGGGCAGGCTCGACGACTTTCGCGACATTCTCAAGGGATCGGACGTCGATCTCTCGTCGCGCATCGATCGGACGGTGAGCGAGCTCGAGAAGAAGAGGCTCACGAGGGAGCGCGACCGGCTGCGCGACGCAGCGAGCTCGCTCATGGCCTCGGCCGCGAGCGACGATGAGCGCGGCGACGGCGAGCGGGGAGAGGGCTCGGGCGATGGCGAGGGCGGCCCCGGCGATCAGGGCGACGACTACTTCCTCGGCGGGCGCGGCGCGCCCGGGCCGGACGAGAGGAGGAGCGGAGGCGGCTCCCTCGCGGACGGCTCGGGCGGCGCCGAAGAGGGCGGAACTGGCGCGGTCGGCTCCGAAGAGCCGGGAGAGGGCGATAGTCGGGGAGGCTCCGGCGGAAGCGGCTGGGGCACGGGCTCGGGATCGCCCAGGAGCTGGGGCGACATCGCCCCGAAGGCGGGCAAGGACGCGGCGAGCCTCGACCTCACGGACGACGCTTCCTTCTTCGAGCTCGTGCTCCCCGGCGAGGGCGCGGCCGCGCCGCTCGCTTCCGTCGTACCGGGCTCGCTGCGATCCGCCGAGTCCGCCATGTCGCGGGAGGGCGTGCCTCTCGAGTACCGCGACTTCGTTCGGTCGTATTTCATGGCGCTTTCGAAAGGAGTTACGGAATGAGCAAGGACGAGATGCCCATCGCCGCCTGCGTGGACGGCATGGCGAAGGCTCGCGAGCAGATCGCGCGCGTGATAGTCGGGCAGGAGGAGGTCGTGGAGACGGCCCTCGTGGCGCTGCTCTGCGAGGGGCACGTCCTCTTCGAGGGAGTCCCCGGGCTCGGGAAGACCCTCCTCGTGCGGACGCTGGCGGACACGCTCATGATGAGCTTCTCGAGGATCCAGTTCACGCCGGACCTCATGCCCTCGGACATCGTGGGCGCGACCATGATCTCGCAGGGCGAGGGCAGCGACATCGGCCTGCGCTTCGAGCCCGGCCCGGTCTTCGCCAACATCGTGCTCGCCGACGAGATCAACCGGGCCTCGCCGAAGACCCAGTCGGCGCTCCTGCAGGCGATGCAGGAGAAGACGGTGACCGTGCGGGGGCGCTCCTACCCGCTGCCGCGGCCCTTCCTCGTCCTGGCCACGCAGAACCCCCTCGAGATGGAGGGGACCTATCCCCTGCCCGAGGCCCAGGTCGACCGCTTCTTCTTCAAGGTCATCGTCGAGCACCCCAGCCACGAGGAGCTCGTCAGGATACTCGAGCGCACGGTCGGACCGAGCGAGGCCGCTGCCGAGCCGGTGATGCGCGAGGCGGACGTCGTCGCGCTCCAGCGCGCGGTCCGCGACGTCGTCGTGCCGCAACCGCTCATGGAGCTGGCGTCGCGCATCGTGCTCGGCACGCAGCCCGAGCGGTCGGACTCGCCCGAGGCCGTCAGGAACTTCGTCCGCTACGGCGCCGGGCCGAGGGGGGCTCAGGCCCTCGTGCTGGCCGCGAAGGCGCGGGCCCTTCTCGAGGGGCGCTACAACGCGACCACGGCGGACCTCGAGCGCTGCCTCATGCCGGCGCTCAGGCACCGAATCGCGCTCAACTTCGAGGGGCAGAGCGAGGGCGTCCGCGTCGAGCAGCTGATCGCCGAGGCCGCCGAGTCGGCGCGCTCCGCGCGGTCCTTCGACGAGGCGGTCGACGGCCCCGCGCCCGCGGCCCGGCGCGCTCCCGAGGCGGGCGGCGACGGGGCGCTCGAGCCGACGGCCGCGGCGAGCGGGGCTAAGAGCGCGAAGAGGGACTAGGAAGCTGCCATGAATTCCGGATCGGCCTTCGCGCGGGACTTCGAGCTCGCCAAGAGCCTCTCGCTTCGCGTCAGGCGGCGCGTCGCCGGCTTCGCCGCGGGCGAGCAGCGGAGCCCCGCGACGGGCGGCGGGATCGAGTTCGCCGACTACCGCGAGTACGTCCCGGGCGACGACGCGCGGCTGCTCGACTGGTCCGTCTACCTGCGGTCGCGCAAGCTCCTCGTCAAGCTCTGCGCGGAGGAGAAGGAGCTCACCCTGGTCGTGCTCCTCGACGCGAGCCCCTCGATGGCCTACGGGACGCCGTCGAAGCTCGAGCTCGCCAAGCGGATCGCCGCCGTCCTCGCGGCCATCGCCTTCCAGGGCGGGAACCGCGCCGGCATCTCCGTCCTCGGGCCCTCGCTTCTCGAGCCCTTGAAGCCGGACCGGAGCAAGGTCACGTTGAGCGGCATAGCCAGGACCGTCCGCTCCATAGCTCCCGTCGACGGCTCCGCCCCCGCGCCCTGCGTCAGGCAGTTCGCGTCCAAGTACGGGCGCAAGTGCGCGGCCGTGCTCGTGTCGGACCTCCTTTTCCCGTCCTGGGCAAAGACCCTCAGGGCCTTCGCGGCATCGGGCTGCGAGGCCCACGTCGTCCACGTCCTGGCCCCCGAGGAGATAGCGCCTCCCGTCCGCGGCGAGACGACGCTGGTCGACATGGAGGACGGCTCCGAGGCGCCGATACACGCCGACGACGACCTGCTCGACCGATACGACCGGGCGATGGCCGAGTTCATGTCGGGCGTCCGCGCCGAGTGCGCGGCGGGCGGACTGGGCTACAACCTCGTCTCGTCCGACTCGCCGATCGAGCGCGTCTTCCTCGAGGACCTCCGGAAGGGCGGCGTCGTATGCTGATCCTGACGCGCCCCGCGGCCCTGTGGCTCCTCCTCGTCCTCGCGCCGATCGTCGTGCTCTACTTCCTGCGCATGCGGTTCAGGCGCCAGAGCGTCGGCTCGACTTTCATCTGGAAGTCCCTCATCGGCAGGACCTCGGGAGGCAACGTCCTCCGCGCCAGGAGCGTCCTCCTCCTCTGCCTGCAGGCGGCGGCCGTCGCGTTGGGCGCCTTCGCCGCCGCGGGGCCCGTCGTGCAGGCGAAGCGCATACTCAAGCCGGGAACGGTCTTCCTCGTCGACGTATCGGCGAGCATGGCCTGCGACGACGAGCCGGGCTTCGCCGACCGCATCGAGGCCGCGGCCGCGTCGATCGCGCGGGAGATCGACGCGCTCGGGCAGGACGAGCCCGCCATGGTCTTCGCCTGCGGATCGGGAGCGAGGCCGTTGCTGCCCGAGCCCACGCTGGACAAGGCCGCGGCCCGCGCCAGCCTCCGCTCGCTCAGGGCGGGCTCGGAGGCCTTCGCCGAGGCCGACTGCGCCGACGATCTCGCCGCGTGGCTGGCCCTCCGCAAGGAGGCCTGGCGCGCCTGCCTGGCGACGGACGGCGGCCTCGACATGGGCGGTCGCCGCGTCGCGTCGGCCTTCGACGGCGCGATGCGCGTAATATCCGTGGGCTCGAGCGGCCGCTCGGTCGGCGTCGCGGGCCTGCGCATCGAGCGCTCGTCGGACGGGGAGGAGCGAGCTTCCTTCTCGCTGTGGAACGGATTCGGCGTCGAGATGGCGGCGAGCCTCGTCGTCGACGGCGAGGGGGCCGAGCTGGGGAGGGCGAGCATCGCGGCCGCGCCCGGCTGGTCCCGCGCGGTCTTCCCGCTCAAGCGGCGAGCGCCTAACGCGTCCGCGAAGGGGTACGCGGGCGACGGCGCGGCGGCCCGGGGCGGCGCATACACGCTTCGCGTCGAGCGCGCGCCGGGCGAGGGCGGGACCGCGCCCGGCGCGGAGTGCTACCTCGCGATCAGCCCGCGAAAGGCGGTCTCCGTGCTCCTCGTCGGCAGGGAGGATCCCTTCCTCAAGGCCGCGCTCGCGTACGGAGGCATCACGGTGACGAGCTCCGCGTCCTTCCCGGAGCGGCTCTTCGAGAAGGAAGGCGAGAACGGGCCCGATCTCGTGATATCGGAGGCCTCGTCCGTGCCTGACGGCCTTCGCTGCAACCTCCTGACCTTCGGGGCCGCGCCGGCCGAGGCCCCGGCGCGGCCCGCGGACAAGGTCTCGGGCGCGATAGCCACCTCCGACGCCGCGCATCCGCTCGCGCGCTTCGTAGACTGGTCGGGCGCGACCACCGAGTCCGGCCTCGCGTACCGGGTCGACGAGTCGGCCGACGTCGTGGCGACGATCGCAGGCCGCCCGGCCATCGTGGCCTGGGAGAGGGACGGATACCGCTTCGTCGCCTGCGGCATCGACCTCTCGCGCTCGGACCTCGGGCTGAAGAGCGCCTTTCCCATCCTCCTGCAGAATTTCATCCAGTGGTGCGTCCCGAGGACCGACGAGCAATCGGCGTACACCATCGTCGCGGGGGAGAGGGCGAGGCGCGCCGAGCCCGAGTCCTTCAAGGCCCAGGGCGCGCGCGTGGATCGCGACGGCCCTATCGCGATCGTCGAGGCGAGCGAGGCCGGCATTTTTTCGTGGGAGCGTCAGGGAGCGCGCGGCGCCCTCGCGGTCAACGTCCCCGTCGGCGAGCTCGACGCCGCTCCCCGCCACGTCGACCTCGCCCCCGCCGCGGGAGCCCCGGCCTCGACTGAGGTCGCCTTCCAGCGTCCGCTCCAGGCCTGGATCACGCTCCTGTTCATCGCCTGCCTGGCGGCCGAGTGGATTCTGTGGCGTGGGGTCCGAGGGCAGCGGTCAGACCCCACGAAGGGACTGCCGTCGCGCAAGGAGGTCCGCGCATGAGGAAGCTCGGGGAAAGGGCGCGGCTCTCCGCAGTCCTCCGCGGCGCTTCCGCCGTCGCGGCCGTTCTCGCGCTCGCGGGGGCCTCGCTGCCCTTGCCGACCAAGGCCCGCTCCGTGGTCGCGCTCGTCGACGCGTCGAGCTCGATGGGGCCCGAGAGCGTCGAGGCATCGCGCCGCGCCGCGATCTCGCTCGTCTCGTCCCTGGACGAGCGCGACAAGGCCGGCGTCGTCGCCTTCGCCGGCAAGCCGGTCGTCGTCGCCTCGCTCGACGCGCCGGAGAGGACCGTCGCGACGCTCGAGTCGGCGAGCCTCGAGGCCCCCGGGGCCGAGACGACCGACCTGTCGGCCGCCGTCGCCGCGGCCGTGAGGCTCGCCGGGCGGGGCGCTGGCGCGGAGTCCGTCTACCTTTTTAGCGACGGCCGCGCGACGGCGGGCGGGCCGCCCGCGGGCAGGTCGGTCGCGCGATCCGGAGTGCCGGTCAACGTCGTCGCGGCGGGGCCCCCGGCCGCGGGGCTCGTCTCAGAGGGGCTCTCGGTCCCCGAGCTCGCGCACCCCGGGGAGAGGATCCTCGTCCGATGGCGCCTCCGCTCGGACGCGGCGGGCTCGGTGGACTACGCCCTCAAAGTCGACGGCAGGATCATCGCCCGCTCCTCCGCTGCCCTCGCGGCGGGGAGCAACGAGCTCAGGCTCGAGGTCCAGGCCGGGTCGGGCGGGAGGCAGCGCCTCGAGATCGAAGCCTCGCGCGGGGGGCAGGTCCTTTCGGAGGCCGGGGCCGGCGCCTTCCTCGACGTGGGCGGCGCGGCGCGGGTGATCCTGGCCTCGGGCGACGCGGGACTCGGCCGCTCGCCGGTCGCGGCGGCGCTCTCCGCGCAGGGGATCGCCGTCGAGCCGGGAGACGCGCGGGTGCTCCCGGACAGCGCCTCGGGCTACGCGGACTGCTCGGCGGTCGTGCTCGACAACGTGTCGGCCCTCGCGATGACGGAGGGCCAGCAGTCCGCGCTCCAGGACTACGTCAGCGGCGGGGGAGGGCTCTTCGTGATCGGGGGCGAGTCCTCGCTCGGGCGCGGCGAGTACTACGCCACGCCGCTCGAGGAGATGCTCCCCGTCGAGACGGACACGCGGCAGAGGCTGCTCTTCACCAGGGCGAAGCTCCTCTTCGTGATCGACCACTCGGGCTCGATGTCGGAGAACGTCGGCCCGGTCACCAAGCAGCTCGCGGCGATGCAGGGAGTGAGGGCCGCGATCCCCGAGCTCAATCCGATGGACGAGGTCGGCATCCTGAGCTTCGACACCAATCCCTCGTGGGACCTCCCGTTCACGCCGGTCGGCGAGCGCTCGAAGATCTTCGCCGCGATCTCGTCCATGAGCGAGGGCGGCGGGACCGATCTCTCGAACGCGATCGAGGAGATCATCCGCGGCTTCGGCGAGCCCGGCCCGACCAAGCGGCACGCCGTCATCCTCACCGACGCGCTGACGCCGACGGCCGACTTCCGCGGCCTCGCGAGCCGCCTGAACGCGGCCGGCGTCACCGTTTCGACGATCGGCGTGGGCGACGAGGTCGACGAGGAACTCCTGCGCAACATCGCCCAGTGGTGCGGCGGCAAGTACTACCGCGCCGACCTCGACCAGATACCCATGGTCATCGACAAGGAGACCGTGCGGATGACGCGCGACCTCATCCAGGAAGGGCGGATCGCGACGAGGATCGCGGCCTCCTCGCCCGTCGTCGAAGGGCTCGGACCCGAGCTGCCGCCGGTGTCCGGCTATCTCATCACGAAGGCGAAGAGCCTCGCGACCGTCCTCGTCGAGGCGCGCAGCTCGCGGTCGCCGGACAAGTGGGATCCCCTGCTCGCGACGAGGCGCTACGGGGCCGGGAACGTCGCGGTCTTCGCGGCGGACTCGGGCAGGCGTTGGCTCTCCGCCTGGACGGGGAAGAGCGCGTACAACCGCCTATGGGCCCAGGCCGTGCGCGCGGTCGAGCGCGCCGCTCCGGACCGCGGGCTCCGCGTCAGCGCGAGGGCCGAGGGAGGCAACGCGCGCTTCATCGTCGAGGCGATCGGCGAGGACGGGCGCTCCCTATCGGGGCTTCGCCTGGTGGGAAGGTCGACGGACGACGCGTCGGCCCCCTTCGCGCTCGAGGAGGCCGCGCCCGGCCGTTACGAGGGATTCGCGCCCCTCGCCGGACCCGGCCTGCGAGGCTTCGAGCTGCGCGACCCGGTGTCGGGAGCCTGGTCTTCCGCATGGGCATGGAACCCCCCGGGCGTCGAGCTCTCGCGGCTCGGCCCGGACGAGGCCGCTCTATCGCTCATCGCGAGCGCCACGGGCGGCAGGCAGTACTCGCTCGACGACGTCCGGCTTTCCCCTGCCGTCGTTACGTGGAGGAACGTGCCGCTGCGCGCGGCCTTCCTCGCCTTGTCTCTCCTCCTCCTCCTCGCCGACCTCTACGTGCGCAGCACCATGCTCGGGCAGCTCAAGGCGGCGCGCGCGGCGATCAAGGCCTGGTGGGACCGGCAGCGGACGACGGCCGAGACGATCAGGTCCCTCCCGTGGCGCGACGCCCAGGCCGAGGGGAGCGGGCAGAACGACGAGCAGCGCTACGAGGCCACGCGGCGCAAGCTCGCCGAGTACGTCTCGCGCAGGGCCGCTCGCTCGGGCGGAGAGGAGCGGCGCGATGAGTGAGCCTCGCCACGACGGAGCCGGCGCGCCGAAGCGCGCGATTCGGGGAGCGCGCCTCCGACTCGTCGCCTTCCTGTCCGTCGCGACCGCGCTCGCCCCGCCTGCCTCAGCCCAGGAAGCGGCCGGATGGCTCGTCGCGGGGCCCTTCGACGCGAGCGGCCTCGGGGCCGTCGTCGACGGCCTCGACATTGACTTCCTCGCGTCCTCCGGAATGTCTGCCTCGGGCGAGGCGGCCGCGAGGCCCTCGCTCGTCCAGGCGGTCGGCGCGAAGGCCTGGAAGGATGCCGCGAGCGCGGGGATCGGGAACGGGGAGGGCGTCGACTTCATCGCCGCCTTCGGGAAGGCCGAGGGCTCGGTCGGCTACGCCTACCGGACCTACCGCTCGGCGGCGTCGGTCGCGGCGGTCATGCGGATCGGATCGGACGACGGCGTGAAGGTCTGGCTCAACGGCGAGCTCGTTTTCGGGAACCATACGCACCGCTCTCTCGCCGAGGATCAGGACGCGGTCCTCGTATCGCTCAAGGAGGGCGAGAACCGCGTCCTCGTGAAGGTCGACCAGGGATGGGGCTCGTGGGGCTTCCGACTCAGGTTCGCCGATCCCGAGCGTGAGAGGAGAGAGGCGCGCCTCGTACGTCCCGACTCCCTCGTCGTCTGTCTCGACGAGGACTCGGCGAGGCGGGACGGCGCGATCTCGGGGGTGGTCATGACCTCGCCCGCCGCGCTCGTCGACGGCGCCGCCGCGATCGAGCTCCTCGACGATTCCGGCAGGCGCGTCGGTGCCGCGGCCGCGCCGATCTCGGGCCGCTTTTCCCTCCGCGTCCCGGCGGACACGCCCGAGTTCTGCCGCGTCCGCGCGGTCGGCTCGGGCGGCGCCGCGGGCCTCGCCTCGCGGCCCGCCTCGATCGTCGTCGGCGATCCCGCGGCGCTCTCACGAGCGGCCCTCGCGACCGCGCGGACCGCGGCCGCCTCCCTGTCGCGCAGGCAGGCTCCCTCGCCGAGAGCGCCCTCCCTCGGGAGAGCGTGTCCCGACCCCGCGGCCACGCTCGAGTTCCTGGCGGCCGAGCTCGAGGGAAGGGTCCCCGAGGTCCTCCTGACCCGCGAGTCCGCGATCCTCGCGTTGCGCGACATCAGGAGCGTCGCCTACGGAACGTCGCCGCTCCCTGGCCTGCACCGCTACGCCTACCGCTCGGCCGTCGACGGCTCGGTCCAGCCCTACTCGCTCTACGTGCCCGAGGGCTACGACCCCGGAAGGCGCTACGGCCTCGTGCTCGCGCTGCACGGCGCCTCGGGAAACGACTGGGACATGGCCGCGTCCGTCGCCGGCGGAAAGCCTCAGGACATGCTCGTCGCCGCGCCCTACGGCCGCGGGGACCTGGGCTGGACCGCGACCGGCGAGCTCGACGCGATGGACGTCCTCGACCTGACGCTCGCCGGCTACTCGATCGACCCTGACCGCGTTTACCTTACCGGGAGGTCGATGGGAGGCTTCGGTACATGGAGGCTCGGCCAGCTCTACGCGCGGCGCTTCGCGGCCATCGCCCCCTTCGCCGGATGGATCGGCGCCGACTGCCTGGAGGACCTCGTCAACACGCCCGTCCTCGTGGTCCACGGCGAGGACGACCAGACCGTTTCGATCGCCGATGATCGCGCCGCCGTCGAGCTGCTCGAGGATCTCGGCGCGAAGGTCCGTTTCGATGCCCTTCCGGGCGTCGGCCACGACGCCTTCGAGGCGTGGACGAAGGAAGAGGGCCCGAACCGGCTCATCGACTGGCTACGGAAGTGGAGACGCGAGAGCTGGCCCGACGAGGTGAAGGCGCGGGCCAGCCAGGCGCGCTACGGGCGCCAGGCCTGGGTGAGCATCGTCGGCGTCTCGACGCCCCTGTCGCCGGCGGCCGTCGACGCGATCGTCGTCGACGAGCGCCACCTGACCGTCGAGACCGAGAACGTGTCGGTCTTCGCCCTCGACCTCCGTCATCCGAAGCTCGCGAAGTCGGGAAGGCTCCTCATCCTCGTCGACGGGAGGAATCTCACCGCCGACGCCGCGTCGCCCGAGGCGCGCTTCGAGCTCGGAGAGGACGGCCGCTTCAGGACGGTCAAGGCCGCGCCCTCGGGCGGGGCAGCGGCGCCTCTATCCGACGCGAGCGCGGCCGACGAGAATGCGGCCGACGCGCTCGCGTCGACGGTACTTCCGAACGGTGGCGCCGGCTTCGCCGGCCTCTTCGACGGACCCGTGTGCTTCGTCTACGGCACGGCGAAGCGCTCCCGCGCGGCGATCAACGAGGAGGCCGCGCTCGCCCTGACCGGGAAGGACAAGGAAGGCATTCTCTCGGCCGGCGCCAGCCTCGGCGCGTTCAGCGTCATACCCGATACGGCGGTCGACGACGAGCTCATGGCCTCGAGCTCCCTCGTCCTGGTCGGCGGCGTCGACGAGAACAGGATCCTCGCGCGGCTGGCCGGGAAGCTGCCCCTGTCCATCGCGCGCGGCGCGGTCGAGGTCGACGGGCAGGTCTTCAAGGGCGCGGGGATGATCATGGTCTGTCCGAATCCCGAGGCTCCGGGCAGGCTCGTCTGCGTCTTCGACCTGCCGTTCAAGAAGGACGAGGTCGTGGGATACGCGGGAGGGCTCTCGATCGCGATGCGCGCCTTCAGCGCCGACTACGGGACCTGCGGCTTCGGGACCCCCGACGTCATGATCGTCGACTCGTCGCTGAAGACGGCCTGGTCGGGATGCTTCGACTGGTCGTGGAAGAATCTCCTCGCGCGTTAGGCGGCCTCATTCCGCCTTGCCCGTCAGCGCGACGCCGGTGAAGTTCGCGCTCTTGCCCTTGTCGGTCGCCCCGCTCTTCTTGACCCGCACGCGGAGGATGAAGTCGCGCGGCTCGGGGAATCTTGCGATCTCGCGGTAGGCCCAGCCTAGGTACCCGTTTCGGTACGGGACGAAGCAGTTCAGCGCTACCTTTCTCGAGGCCGTCCCGTCGGGAAGCTCGACCCAGGCCTCGGCGTCGCGGTACTGGTCGCTCTCGGCGCAGGTCAGGCCGACCGACTCGCCCCTCAGCCTGAAGCTGATTCGCGCATCGTCCTCCCTCGAGGTCCAGCCCTCCTTCGCGCCGCCCAGGTTCCTCCACTCGCCGTGGAGCTCGCTTCCCTTCGTCCAGCCCGAGTTCTCGATCGGGTCGAGGTCGGGGGAGCCCGAGAGCCGCGCGTACTGGAAGTCGTCGTCGAAGAGCGGCGCGGGTAGCGTGAGGCTCGGCGCGTCCGCCGCCGTGCCTCCTCCTTCCCACGCTTCCTCAAGGAAGGCCGTCACGAAGCGCGCGATCGACGCGTGGCCCGGGTCATTCGGATGGATCGTCTCGGCCCCGTCGAACATGACGTCCCAGCTCGTCTTGCCCGCCGATACCAGGGGCCCCAGGCTGTCGCCCCAGCTCACCGAGGGCAGTCCGTAGTGGGCCGCGATCTTCGCTTGCTCGGACTGCATCCCCCGCGCGGGGCCTCCGCGCTCGTTGAGGTAGAGGCAGATGACGGCGCGATCGGAATCCGCCAGCAGGCGGCGCGCGAGGCCCTCGTAGCTGCGTCCGCGGACGGACTTGTCCAGCCACTGGTCGTTGATCGCGAACTCCACGATGACCAGGTCGGCGCCGAAGTCGATGACGTGGTCCCTGACGCGGAGCGCCGCGAAGGCCGAGTCGGTCCCGCTGACGCCCGCGTTGCGGAAGACGACCGCGCCGCCGGCCTCGCGCGCCTTCTCCCGGAGCCACTTCTCGACTCCGGCCGCCCATCCGGCCTCCGAGGGGGGCCTGGCGGCGTAGCCGGTCGTGATCGAGCCGCCGATAGCCGCGACGCGCAAGGTCCCGCCCAGGCGGAGCTTCGTCATGGCGCCTCGGAGGCGCGACGGGCCCGCTTCGGCCGCGGTCACTGCTTGACCGCCCCCTGGATGAGGCCGTTGTAGATCTTCTTCTGCAGCGCGACGAAGGCGATCAAGGTCGGGATGATGGCGATCATGACGCCCGCGCAGATGATCTCCCACCTCGCGCCGTAGGGACCCTTGAATTTGAAGAGGGCAGTCGAGATGACCTGGAGGGACTGCTTGGGCATGTAGAGGTAGGGCGTGTAGAAGTCGTTGTAGACGCCGATGCACTTGATGATCAGGACCGTCACCGTCGCCGGCGTCAGGAGCGGCATGATGATCTTGAAGTACACGCGGAAGTAGCCGGCCCCGTCGATGATGGCCGACTCGTCGAGAGAGCGGGGGATGCTCTCGAGGAACTGCAGGTAGACGTAGAGCGCGACGATGTCCGTGCCGATCGAGAGGATGATGCCCGCGGCCATCGTGTTGTACAGGCCGAGGGACGTCACGATCTTGAAGGTGGCGACCTGGGTCGTGATGCTCGGGATGAGGGTGAGGAGGAGGAAGAGGCCCATGATGAGCTTCTTGAGCTTGAACTCGAAGCGGTCAAGCACGTAGGCGGCCATGGTGCCCGTGAATACCGTGCCGACCGCCGAGAAGAGGATGAGCGCGATCGTGTTGCCGAAGCCCAGAAGCATGCGGCCTTTCGTGAAGGCGACCGCGTAATTCGAGAAGTCGAAGAGGTCCTTCGGCAGGTCGAAGGGGCCCGAGTTCGCGAATTCCGCCGAGCTCTTGATCGAGCCGAAGAGGATGGTGAGGATCGGCAGGATCGTTATCGCCGCCGCGAGGAGGAGCGAGAGGTACTTCAGCGTCGAGGCGACGACGCTCGCGGCCGAGGGGCGATAGGAGCGCAGTCTCGTTCTCTCGCCCATGCCTACTCCTTGTCCCTGAAGGCCAGGTTCTGGATCCCGGTCACGACCAGGATGAGGACCGTGAGGACGATGGCCATGGCGGAGGCCAGGCCGAATTTACTGAACTTGAATGCCATGTCGACGGTCCTGATGACGAAGGTCTCCGAGCCGTTGCCCCCGCCCGTCATGATGTAGGGCGTCTCGAAGACCGACAGGGCGCCCTTGATCGAGAGCACGAGGTTCAAGTAGACGACCGGGCGGATGCTCGGGAAGATAATCCTCTTGAACTGCTGCCAGCGGTTCGCCCCGTCGAGGTCAGCGGCCTCGAAGATCTCGGACGAGATCGACTGGATCGCGCCCAGGAAGAGCACCATGTTGAAGCCCAGGTAGCGCCAGATGGACACGCCCGTCAGCGAGTAGTTGATGAGGCGCGGGTTCGTCAGCCAGAGCTGGGCCCAGGAGTCGAGCCCGATCCCCCTGAGCAGCGTGTTGAGGGTGCCGCCCTGGTCGCGGAAGAAGTAGAGGAAGATGAAGCCGACCGCGACTCCGTTGATCAGGTTGGGGAAGAAGAGGACGCCCTTGAAGAAACTGGCGAACCTCGTCTTGAAGCTGAGCACGGTCGCGAAATAGAGGGCCAGGGCGAGTTGTACGAAAGAGCCGACGAAGTAGAACAGGCTGACGTAGAAGACGCGGTAGTTCTCTACGCGGGTGAAGAGGTCGGCGTAGTTGCGCAGGCCTACCCAGTCGTTCTTGGTCAGGCCGTCCCAGTTCGTGAAGCTGTTGTACGCCATGCTCGCGATCGGCAGGTAGCCGAACACGAGGAGGAGGATCATGGGCGCGAGGAGGAAGGCGAAGGTCACGAGCCTTCGTTGCTGTCGATAGGTCATTCTCTGCGTCCGTCGTGGGAAGGTTTAGGCGCCGCGCCGCCGCGGATCGCCGCGGAAGCGTCGGGCTTCGCGGGCGATCCGCGGCGCGGGAGCGCCGTCGGGCTCGGTGCTACTTAACGCCGTTGGCCTTGCGGGCCTTGTCCCAGCGGGCGTTGTAGTCGTTCATGATGTCGTCGAAGCTCTCCTTCGTGGAGCCCATCGCGGCGTCCACGATCCGCTTGCGCCAGTTGGGCTGCCAGAAGCCGACCTCGGACTCCTTGTCGAGCTTGTCGGTCAGGCCCTGCTCGGCCGCGGGGGCGGGCGTCAGGGAGATGTAGTTGACCTTCAGCTGGCTGAACGCGTTAAGGACCTCGGGATACTTGGCGCCGACGAGCGAGGGGATCGAGCGGTTGTCGGCGGCGTAGCCGGACTCGTTCAGCATCCAGAAGACCCAGGCCTTGGCGGCTTCCTTGTTCTTCGAGTTGACGTTGATCGCGAGGGCGTAGTCGGCGGCGACCTCGGAATACATCTTGCCCTTGACTGTGTAGGGGAAGGGCATGTAGCCGATATCGTTCGGGTCGAGGCCATCGGCCTTGGCCGTGTCCATCATCTGGCCGATCGCCCAGGCGCCGAGGGCCATGACGCCGATCTTGCCCTGGGCCATGAGGTGCTTCGAGTTCTCCCAGTCCGAGGTCAGGGGATCGTTCTCGACGAGGCCTTCCTTGACGACGTCGTAGAGGAGCTTGTTGACGATGTAGTGGGGCTTGCCCTTGGAGAAGGGGGCGGGGTCGTGGGCGATCTTGTTCATGTACTCGGGATCGCCTGACGGGGCGACGCGATAGGCCTCCCACTGCGTCAGGGTCCACTGGGAAGGATAGTTGAGGAAGAGCGGCGCGACGCCGATGGCCTTGATCTTGCGAAGGTCGGCCATGAACTCCTCGATGGTCTTGGGCGGCGTCTTGATGCCGGCCTTCTCGAAGACCTTCTTGTTGTAGACGAAGCCCGAGGCGTTCGCGTTGGGGGCGACGCCGTAGACCGTGCCGGAGTAGATGAAGTTGGTCAGGAAACCGTACTTCTTGCTCAGGTCCTTCTGGGAGCCGAGGGGTTCGTAGAACTTATTAAAGTCGGCCTGGAGCGGCGGGACCGTGACCATGGAGAGCACGTCGCCGTATTCCTTGGTGTTCATGCGCGTGCGGACCGTAGTCTCGTACTCGGTGATCGCCTCGAACTGGACCTTCACGTTCGGGTAGACCTTGTTGAAGCGCGCGGCGTAGTCCTTGAACACCGTGTCGACCACGTCGGTGCGGTGCGTGAGGACGACGATGTCCCCTTTCACGTCCTTGGCGGCCTGCGCCCAGGCGCCGCCGCCGAGGGCGAGGAGCGCTACGAGCGCGATGAGGAGCACTTTCATTTTCATCGGGTCTCTCCTTTCTTGTGGCTTTCCTGTCCTTGGCGATTATTGAAGCTTCTCTGGAAACCGGTTTTGGAAAGCTGTGCTAGTCTAGCATCTCATTTATGGTTGTCAATCGGAAAAGCAAGTTGAAGTGAGGTACCAGATCGTTTATATATATGAATGTTCCATGAAAGAGGCACATGTCGCGTTGGCTTTTCTTTTTGTTTCATGAAACGGTTTCGTGATACACTCACGCGAATATACTCGCGCGGTGACATTCTCCCAGAAGGCGAATGGCCAGCGGAGCAGGTGGTGCCCTCCAGCGGGGATCGGATAAGGTAGCACGATGAAGTTGACGATCAACGAAATTGCCGAGCTCGCCCAGGTCGCCAAGAGCACCGTCTCGAAGGCGCTGAACGGCCAGAAGGGCGTGAGCGAGGAGAAGCGAAAGTTGATCCTCAAGCTCGCCGAGCAGCTCGACTATCATCCGAACGCGTCGGCGCAGGCCCTGGCGCTGAACCGCTCGGGCTCGATCGGCTTCGTCCTGCCCCACCAGGCCGGCATGAGCCTGTCCGGCGCCTACTGGTCCGCCATCATCACGGCGGTCGCGCAGGAGGCCCGCTCCCACAACTACAACCTGCTCATCCTCTCGCCCGGGCCGGACGACGACCTCGCCGCGCCCATCGACTCGGTCCTCAAGCGCCGAAACGTCGACGGCCTCATCATCGGCGCCGAGCACCTCGACTCGAAGGCCGTGTCGACGCTGATCCTCGAGGAGGTGCCCTTCGTCCTCATCGGCCGCAGCCCGAACGTGCGCCACTACTCGGTAGACGTCGACAACGAGGCGGCGTCGCGGAAGATCGTCTCCCACCTCGCCTCGAAGGGGCGCAGGCGCATCGCCTGCCTCGCCGGCCCGAGAGAGCACTCGTACACGCAGGAGCGCGTCCAGGGCTACCTCGCCGCGCTGCGGGACGCCGGCCTCGAATGGAGCGCGGTGGAGTACTCGAACTACGAGCTCGAGGAGGTGACGCGGGCGATAGGGCGGCTCCTCGGGGCGCACGACGACATCGACGCCCTCTACATGACCGCCGGCGGCGAGTTCGTGCTCGACGCGATCGACGTGCTGAAGGCGAGCAAGGGGGACCTGTCGGGCTTCGGCATGGCTGTGTTCGACGACTACCGCTTCTTCGACTACCTCAGCATACCGATCTCGCGGCTCAGGCAGCCCCTCTCCGCGATCGGTACCACGTCCGCCTCAGTCCTCTTCGAGATCATGGAGGGCCGGAAGCCCGACCGCCTCGAGTGGGTCCTCGAAGCCGAGACCGTATTACGATAGCAAGACGGTCGAGGCTCTACTTCCCCGCGAGGCCGCGCTTCGAGCAGAACTCGTCCAGCACGTCCGACAGGTCAGGCTTGCCGATCTCCTGGAGGTCGTAGCCCACCTTCACGGTCGGCTTCCGTATCGTGATGATCCGGTTCAGGTCGATGGGAGTCGCGATGACGACGGTATCGCAGTCCGTCGCCTCGATGGTCCGCTCGAGGTCCCGCACCTGCTCCTCGCCGTATCCCATCGCGGGCAGGAGGACGCCGATGCCGGGATAGGTCGCGAATGTCTGCGCGAGCTTCCCGACGGCGTAGGGGCGCGGATCGACGAGCTCTGCCGCGCCGAACTTCCGAGCGGCCACGACGCCCGCGCCGATCCTCATCATGCCGTGGGTCAGGGTGGGGCCGTCCTCCACGCAGAGGCAGCGCCTGCCCTTGATGAGCTCGGGCCTGTCCACGCTGATCGGGCTGGCTGCGTCGACGACGACGGCCTTCGGGTTGACGCGCGCGACGTTCTCGCGGACGAGTTGCACCTGCTCGGGCGAGGCGGAGTCGATCTTGTTGATGACGACGACGTCCGCCATGCGGAGCGAGGCCTCGCCGGGATAGAACGACAGCTCGTCGCCCGCGCGCAGGGGGTCGGCCACCGTGATCATGAGGTCGGGCGCGTAGAACGGGAAGTCGTTGTTGCCCCCGTCCCAGAGGATGACGTCGGCCTCCCGCTCCGCCTCGCGGAGGATGGCCTCGTAGTCGACGCCCGCGTAGATGACGTTGCCTCGGGCGACGTGGGGCTCGTATTCCTCCATCTCCTCGATGGTGCACTCGTGCCTCTCGAGGTCCTCGACCGTCGCGAAGCGCTGGACGCGCTGCCTGGCGAGGTCGCCGTAGGGCATGGGATGGCGGACCGCGACGACCTTGAGGCCGCGCGCCATCAGCGCCTGCACGATCTTCCGCGAGGTCTGGCTCTTGCCCGCGCCCGTGCGCACCGCGCAGACCGCGATCACCGGCTTCGACGACCGGACCTGCGTGTCCTTGGGGCCCAGGAGCGTGAAGGACGCGCCCGCCGCGTTGACGACGGCACTCATTCGCATAACGTGCGAGTAGGGGACGTCGGAGTAGGAGAACACGCACTCGTCGGCGTCGAGCCGCCTGACGAGGTCGGCCAGCTCGGACTCGGGCAGTATGGGAATGCCCTCGGGGTAGAGCGCTCCGGCCAGGGCTGCCGGGTACCTGCGGCCCGCGATGTCGGGTATCTGCGCGGCCGTGAACGCGACGACCTCGCAGGAGTCGTCGTTCCTGAAGCGCGTGTTGAAGTTGTGAAAGTCGCGCCCCGCGGCGCCGATGATGATGATCTTCCTTTTCTTCGCCATGGTCTCGCGTACCCCCGGCGCCACTATAGGGACGCGGTTTTCCCGCTGTCAAGGCGCGTCGTTTCCGCCTTTCCCCGCATCTCTCTCGTCATTTTGAATACTCATGCGTCCGCGCCCGGCGAACGCGGTTCTTTATGCGCGATGGCCTCGAGCGCGGTAATAGATATGCATTCTGCTCCTTTCCGGTCGCGCCGGAGAAAAATGCAAAAAAAACGCTTTTCGAGTCGACGCCGCCCGATTCGGCAGCCCGGCGGTTCTCGAACCTTTACGCCGTAGCGCGCTTGATTCGGTTCACTCCCTCAATAGAGTTAATTCAGTACGGCGAAGAGGGCGGAGGATGCGGGACTACGATGATCCGAGGTCGGACCGGGACATCAAGGAAAGACTCATCCATGTGGAGAACTCGTTGTACTTCCTCAAGGCGAAGTCACGCTATTTCGCGGATTGGGACAATAGCGAGGTCGAGCGCCTCGAGCGGCTGAGACAGGACCTGAGGAGCCGCTACGAGCGCTCGCGAGCGATGAGGCTCTTCGAGCTTCGCCGAGGCTGAGGAGCGTCTCCGCCGCGCTTCGACCGCGCCGGCGCACCCCGTGAAGCTTTCACATTCCTGCTCGTCGCGGTACGGAGAAAAGTCGTTTATGAATCGAAGTATCGCTTGCCGCGGAGGTCCCGATGTCGTACTCCATTCGCGAGGAGGGGAATGCGGATGGAATATCGAAAGCCGAGCGTACGGATGGAAGCGGTACGCGTGATACTCGGAAGCGCCTTCGATTCTCCGACTTCCGAGCTGTCTGTCGTCGATGATGGCAAGATCGCGCAGACCTACGGGTTCAAGCACGCGGGAGAGGACTACTTCATACAGTTCAATTTTCCCAACATGTCCCAAGTGCTCGCCAATGAACTATTCTTCAGCGAGAGATTCCGGGATTGCCGCGTGCCGGTCCGCCGCATTGTCGGCCATGGAAGCCACGACGGGCTCTTCTATTGCATCTCTAAAAAAGCAGAGGGCGAGCCCTTCCATCTGCTCGATGCGGAGGACCAAGTACGAGCGCTGCGGTCGGTCTGCGATGTCATGCACCGGATCTCGCGCGTTAGCGTCGATGATACGACCGGATACGGCTGGCTGGACGGGGACTGCAACGGATCGTTCTCGTCATGGGCGGAGCATCTCCTCGGAATCATGAACGAAGATGAAGACGACTTCTTCGGTCATTGGCATGAGCTCTTCCGGGATTCCTTCCTCGAGAAAGAGAGGTTCGAGCGATACTACGCGGAGATGGAGGGCCTGATCGCGTTCGTACCCGAGACGAGGAGACTTGTCCACGGCGGCTTCGGGTATGGGAACGTCCTTGTCATGGACGGCGCAGTAACGGCCGTCATCGATTGGCAGGACGCTCGATACGGAGATCCCGTATTCGATCTCGCCGCCGCGCTCTTCTGGCGGCCGAAGGACCTGGCGAACCGCTTCCTGCGGGGATTCCGCGAGTACGCCGAGGCGAGCGCTTGCCCCGAGGACGATCTCGAGCAGAGGATACGATGCTACGAGTACTACGACGGCCTGGACGCGATGCGATTCTTCGCGAAGCAGAACGACAGAGACGCGTACGAGAAAGTCGTCGCTGTGATGGAGACGCTCGTCAGCTGCAGCCCGTAGTCGAGCCGCATGTCTCGCATTTAAGGCAGGTCCCGTTGCGCACCAGGGTCAGGTGGCCGCAGACGGGGCAGGGATCGCCCTCGTAGCCCTTCAAGCGCGCGTCGCGGCCCGCGTCGCGCTCCGCCTTAAATCGAGCGGCGGCTCGGTCGCCCGGCGCCGCGCCGTCGCCCCCCGTCTCCGCCGAGGCCGGCCTCGGGGCCGCGCCGTTGAGCGTCGCGGCCGTCTTGTAGCCGGCCCGTCCGTTCTCAGTCCTGATTCCTTGCGCCGTCGTAGCCACGAGGTCCTCGGGCTTTACCTGTCCCAGCTCGTGCCTGTCCAGGTACGCGATCGCGACGTCGCGGAAGATATAGTCGAGCACCGACGTGGACATCTTGATGTAGTCGTGCCCCTGCACCATGCCGTTCGGCTCGAAGCGCGTGAAGGTGAAGGCGTCGACGTACTCCTCGAGAGGCACGCCGTACTGGAGCCCGAGCGAGACCGCGATCGCGAAAGAGTTGAGGATGGAGCGGAAGGCGGCCCCCTCCTTGTGCATGTCGAGGAAGATCTCGCCGAGGCTCCCGTCGTCGTACTCGCCCGTGCGGAGGAAGACAGAGTGGCCGCCGATCTTCGCTTTTTGCGTGTAGCCCGAGCGGCGGTTGGGCAGGGCGCGGCGTACGCCCCGGGGCGCCGCCGGCATGCCCGGGAGTTCCTGCGGCTTCGCGTCGAGATGCGGCGCGTCGAGGCGCGCGGCATCGAGGCGCGGAGGGGCCGGCCGCTCCTCCTCGGCCCCCAAGCCCGAGGCCTGGAGCGCGACGATCGAGTCGGCGATCAGGTCGACCCCCGGCGCCAGGGCCGAGAGCGGCTGCGAGAGCTTCGAGCCGTCCCGGTAGAGGGCGATGGACTTGAGCATCGACTTCCACGCGAGCATGTACGCGCCCTTGACGTCCTCGTAGGTCGAGGAGTTGGGCATGTTGATCGTCTTCGAGATCGCGCCCGAGACGAAGCTCTGGACCGCGGCCATCATCGCGACGTGCGCCGTCCAGGATATCGCGCGCGTCCCTTTCTTCCCGGAGGGCGTCGCGGTGTCGAACACGGGCATATCCTTCGCGGCGAGCCCGGGCGCCCCCTCGATGCCCATCGATCCGCAGGCCCAGAGCTCGGCCTCCTCGATTTCCTCCGGCGAGAAGCCGAGCGCCTCAAGGAGGCTGAATCCAGGCTCGGCGCGCTCCTCCTCGGTAACGCCGAGCGCGTCGAGCGCCTCGGCGCCGACGACGCGGGGAGCGAAGCAGTCCTCGAGGGAGAGCGCGTCCTTGAGCGCGGCCTCGACGCGGCCGAGCGCGTCGGCGCTCATGCCCTTCGCGGCGAGGGAGGCGCGCGACAGGGCGCCGGGGGCGCCCTCGAGCGTGCCGCGGCCGAGCGCGTAGGCCTCTATGTCGCGCATCGCGTCCTCCGAGTAGCCGAGGGCGCGGAGGGCGGGGGGCACGGACTTGTTGATGATCTTGAAGTAGCCGCCGCCCGCGAGCTTCTTGAATTTCACGAGGGCGAAGTCGGGCTCCACGCCCGTGGTGTCGCAGTCCATGAGGAGGCCGATGGTCCCGGTCGGGGCGATCGCGGTCACCTGCGCGTTCCGGAAGCCCGACTTCTCGCCGATCGACAGGGCGAGGTCCCAGGATTCCCTGGCCGAGCGGACGAGGTTCTCGGGGCAGGCGCGCTCGTCGAGCGCCGCGGGCGCCACCGTCAGTCCCTCGTACCCGGCCGCCGCTCCGCCGGCGCCGTAGGCCGCCCGGCGATGGTTTCGTATAACGCGCAGCATCGCCTCGCGGTTGGCCGCGTAGCGGGCGAAGGGCCCCAGCTCGGCGGCCATGCGAGCGGACTGGGCGTAGGCCTCGCCCGTCAGGATCGCGGAGAGCGCGGCGGCCACGGCCCGGCCCGGTCCCGAGTCGTATGCCAGGCCCATGACCATGAGGAGGGATCCGAGGTTGGCGTAGCCGAGGCCGAGGGTCCGGTAGTCGTAGCTCTTCCGCGCTATCTCCTTCGACGGGAACTGCGCCATCACGACGGAGATCTCGAGGACCGTCGTCCACAGGCGGACCGCGTGGCGGTAGGCCTCGTCGTCGAAGCGGCGCTCCTTCTCGTCGTAGAAGGCCATGAGGTTCAGCGAGGCGAGGTTGCACGCGGTGTCGTCGAGGAACATGTACTCGGAGCAGGGATTCGAGGCGCGGATCTCGCCGTCGGCGGGGCAGGTATGCCACTCGTTGATCGTGCCGTGGAACTGGAGGCCGGGGTCGGCGCACTTCCACGCCGCGCGGGCGAAGCCGTCCCAGAGCTCCCTCGCCTTGAGTTTCTTGACGGCCTCGCCGGTCGTCCGCGAGCGGAGCTCCCAGTCGGCGTCGTCGTCGACGGCCTTCATGAAGGCGTTGTCGAGCCGGACCGAGTTGTTGGAGGACTGGCCGGACACGGTGTTGTAGGCCTCGCCCTCCCAGGCGGCGTCGTATGCCGGCAGCGGCGCGTCGAACGCGCCCGCCGAGCTCCGCTCGGCGTCGAAATTCACGGCGGACCAGTCCCCCTGCCGGAACATGGAGAGGAGCTGGTGGACGTAGGGCGCGGGCAGCCCCGCGCGGAGCGCCTCGCGGGCCTCGCGCCGGAGGGCGGGGTTGCGCTCGAGCGAGAAGCGGTCCTCCTCGGGGACAGAGGCCTCGCGCGCGGCACGAGCGAGGGCTGCCGCCCTGGACCTGATGGCCGCGGAACCGGCGGCGAGGCAGGCGACCTTGTACTCTTCCTCGGCCTTCCATCGCGCGTAGGCCTCGATGTCCGGATGGTCCGCGTCGAGGATTACCATCTTCGCCGCGCGCCGGGTCGTGCCGCCGGATTTGATCGCGCTCGCCGAGCGGTCCGCGATCTTCAGGAACGAGATGAGGCCGCTCGAGACGCCACCCCCCGAGAGCGACTCGCGGCTCGCCCTGATCCTCGAGAAGTTGGTGCCGGTCCCTGATCCGTACTTGAAGAGCCTCGCCTCCCTGGTCACGAGGTCCATGATGCCGCCCTCGTTCACGAGATCGTCCTGGATATCGAGGATGAAGCAGGCGTGGGGCTGGGGCCGCGCGTAGGCGGAGGCGCTCTTCGTCACCTCGCCCGTCGCGGGGTCGACGTAGTAGTGCCCCTGAGCCGGACCTTCGATCCCGTAGACCGCGTAGAGGCCGGTGTTGAACCACTGCGGGCTGTTGGGCGCGGCAACCTGACGGGCGAGCATATAGAGCGTCTCGTCGTAGAAGGCGGACGCGTCCTCCTCGGAATCGAAGTAGCCGGCCTTCCTGCCCCAGTCGGTCCAGGTGAAGGCGAGCCGGTGGAAGACCTGGCGGGCATCCGTCTCGCCGCCGTCCTTGCCCGGCTTCCACAGCTTCCTCTGCGGCTCGGGCACGAAGGAGGTCCACGCGTCGGCCTTGTCATCGGGCACCCCGGCCTTCCGGAAATATTTCTGCGCGATGATGTCGGTCGCGATTTGGCTCCAGGTCGAGGGGACGACGACCCCTTCCATATAAAAAACCGGCTTGCCGTCGGTATTTCGTATCTCGCTCGTCCTCGCGGACCACTCGATCCCCCAGTACGGGCCTTTCCCATCGCCGGTGAACTTTCTTTCTATTTTCACGATCGCCTCCAAGTATTAGCTTATATATATATAGTGCTAATCACTATAAATATGCCATCGGCCACTATATATTGTGGTTCGGCATTTTGCAATCATCAATAGATTGAAAAACGAGGTCGAAAGTGCGTTGCTTTTTTTCGATCGAACGAATGCGCTTATGCGCGCGCTCAGCTAAGGGCGCGGGGTCCGATACCCGATAATTGAAAACGACATGAGAACCGCCGCATTCATTTACGCGGGCTCGCTGTCTCGCCATGCCCTGGAGAGCGTGAACGGCGGCTCGTCAGCCTTCGAGCGCTGCCTCGCCTTCGTGGGCGGACTGCCGGGACTGGAGCGGGCCGTCGTCGCCGAAGGAGCCCTTGCCCTGCCGCCCGGGCCCTACGCCGTCGTCCATCGCGACTCCTGGACCGTCGACTCCCTTCTCTCGGAAATGGCGCTCGCCGCCAAGGGCGTCGACGCCCTCTTCTTCGCCTGGGGCGACGAGCCCTTCCTCGACGCCGCTCTGGCCGGCCGCATGCTCGAGGACTTCCGCAAGTACCGGGCCGAGTACGGCTTCGCCGACGGATACCCGGTCGGCCTCTCGGCCGAGATCCTCGCGCCCCGCGTCCTCGAGGCGATACGGGGTCTCGCCGCCTCGCTGCCTCCCGAGGTCGAGCGCGACTCGATCTTCGCGGCCGTCCAGAAGGACATCAACGCTTTCGACATCGAGACGGACATATCGCCGCGCGACCTTCGCGACCTCCGACTGACCCTCGCCTGCGACACCAGGCGGAACAAGCTCCTCGTCGACCGCCTCGCGGCCGCCGGCGTCCGCGACGTTCCGACCGCCCTCGAGGTCATACCGAGGAGCCTCGGGCTCCTCCGGACGCTTCCCGCCTTCGTGCAGGTCCAGGTCGAGGCCGGCTGCCCCCAGTCCTGCAAGCTCTGCCCTTACCCTTCCTTCGGTCCCCGCGGGGGAGGGAACATCCTATCGGATCGCCGGTCCATGGAAAGGGGCCGCTTCGCGTCGATCCTCGACCAGGTCGTCGAGCTCTCGGGCGATGCCGTGATCGACATCTCGCTCTGGGGCGAGCCGAGCCTCCATCCCGACATCGCCGGCCTGATAGACGAGGCCGTAGCGAGGCCCTCTCTGTCGCTCATCGTGGAGACTTCGGGGATCGGATGGGACGAGCGGACCGTCGAACGCATCGCGTCGCGAGCTTCCGGCTCGCGTGGGCTCGACTGGGTCGTGTCGCTCGACGCGGCGAGCCCGGCCCTGTACTCGGAGCTCCGCGGCAGAGGCTTCGAGGAGGCCGTCGCCTTCGCCGACCTCCTCATCGGGCTCTTCCCCGGCCGCGCCCACGTGCAGATGGTACGCGCGACCGAGAACGAGGCCGAGCTCGAGGCCTTCTGGCGCGAGTGGAAGAAGAAGACCGACAAGGTCATCGTGCAGAAGTACTCGCGCCAGGCGGGACTCCTGCCCGAGCGCAAGGTATCGGACCTCTCCCCGCTGGTTCGACGGCCTTGCTGGCACTTGAAGCGCGATCTGTCGATCCTCCTCGACGGAACCATCCCCCTGTGCCGGGACTACTCGCAGGGCGACATCGTCCTGGGCAACGCCTTCGAAGCCCTCGGCGGCAAGGCCGCCGGCATAGCCGCGGCCTGGGACGCGGGAGAGCCCTTCCACGCCGCCCACGTCGAAGCCTGCCGATCGGGCTCCGGATCGAGATTCCCCGCCCCCTGCGAGGCCTGCGATGAATACTATACCTACAACGCTTGACGCGGGGGCGGTGCCCTACACCGTGGTCGGCGGTCCCGCGTCCGGCCCGGGCGGCCCGGCCTCGCGCGTGTCGGTCGTGCTGCTGAACCGCGGCTCGAGGTTCGCGCGGGGCGACGCGTTCCGCGAGCTTTCGCGCGCCGGATTCTCGTCGATCCTGTCGGTCGAGCCGAGGGGCGACTCGCTCGACGCCGAGTCGTTGTCTTCCCGCGAGTCGGGCCTCCGCTTCCTCCTCCTCTCGGAGCCGGCCTCTCCCGGGGTGCAGATCAACCTCGCGATGCGCGAATCCGCCGGGCCCTACGTCTTCGTCCTGTGGAGCGACATGGCCCTGTCGGCGCAGGCGCTCTCCTCGAGGTTCTTCGATCGGCTCGCCGAGCGCGACGTCCTCTGCCGCGCGCCGCTCTTCCTCGGCAAGGGAGGGGAGGGCCTTCCCTCGGCCTCGAACCCGGCCCTCCACAAGTCGAGCCTCAAGGTCCTCAAGCTCTCGCCCTCGAAGGACGGAGCGAGGAGCCTCTATCCCTTCGACTACGCCGGCATTTACTCGAAGGAAAAGTTCGTCCTCACGGGGGGATTCGACCCGCTCCTCACCAATCCGTACTGGCAGAAACTGGACTTCGGGTTCCGCTCCTGGCTCTGGGGCGAGGAGATCCGCGTATCGCAGGCCCTGAAGGTGGCCTACTCGGGCGCCCCGCCGGTCGAGGACGAGACCGCGGACGAGTGCTACAAGTGGTTCTGGCTCAAGCACCTCGCCCCGAGCTTCCGCGGCGACTCCGCCGTCATTCCTTCTTCCAGGCTCTGGTCCTACCTCCGCAGGCGCGGAGGGGGGCCAGCCGCCGCGCTCTCGGAATTTCGCGCGGCCTGCGAGTGGGTGCGGACGAACCGCTACCGATTCCGCTCGGACGCCGCGAGCCTCGTCGACCTCTGGGAGGAGGATTGAGGACGGCCGTCGTACTCCAGGCGCGCATGGGATCCACGCGGCTGCCAGGCAAGGCCCTCCTCCCGCTCGGGGGCAGGACGATCGTCGACCAGGCCATGGCGCGCTTGGCCCTCGTGCCGGCGGACGTCCGCGTCCTCGCCACCGACGAGGCGAGCGAGCGCGAGCTCGCGCCTTCGGCCGAGCGCAACGGCTTCGATCTCGTCGTCGGCCCTGCCGAAGACGTCCTCGCGCGCTACTGCATGGCCGCGCGCGCCTTCGGAGCCGACCTCGTCCTCAGGGCGACCGGCGACAATCCCCTCGTCTCGTACGAGCTCGCGGCGCTCCTCCTCGAGCGCCGCGCCTCCGTGCCCTCCGACTACGCGGCCCAGACGGGCATGCCCCTCGGCATGGGGACCGAGCTCGTCTCGGCCGAGGCGCTGTTTCGCGCCGAGGCGGAGGCACGGCTGCCGGCCGAGCGCGAGCACGTCTGTCCCTACCTCTACAACCATCCCGAGATCTTCAGGATCGACCGCAGCGAGGCGCCGCCCGAGTACCGGGCTCCCGGCCTCCGCGCGACGGTCGACACCGCCTGGGACTACGAGGCCGCCCTGCGCGTCTACGGCGCCCTCTACGACGGCGACCCGATACCGACCGACGAGGCGATCGCCTATCTCGCCTCGGCGCCCGGCGTCGCGGCCGTAGCCGCGGCCAAGGAGAGACCATGAGCAGCTCGATACTCATCGTGCCCTCGGTGACCAAGGGGAACGGCTCCGGGCACATCGTCCGCTGCCTCGCCCTCGCCCGCGCCCTCGGTCCCGGCGCCGCCGTCTACGCGCCCGAGGCCAAAGCCGAGACCATCTGGAGCGCGGCGGAGATTTCGCTGGCCTACGCGCGCGAGGCGAAGGGCGTGCGGATCGTGTCCCGCCTCGGAGAGCCGGGCGAGGAAGGCGGCTGCTGGGACCTCGTCGTCCTCGACCGCAGGGCCACGGCCGTCGAGGAGCTCGCCTACTGGGAGCGGCTCGGTCCCGTGGCCGCGATCGACGAGGGAGGCGAGGCGAGGGAGCGGGCGCACTACCTCGTCGACATCCTGCCCCGCCATCCGACCGCCCGCGGCGGCGAGGCCAACCTCTCGGGGATCGGCCTCCTCGCCCTCCCTCGCACTCGGCGCGATCCCCCGCGCTCGTTCAAGCGCATCCTCGTGAGCTTCGGAGGAGAGGACGCCGCCGGCCTCTCGCTCTCGCTCTCGCGGCGCCTCGTCGCCGAGCGCCTCGCGGAACCCGCCGACCTCACGATCGTCTCCGGGGCCCTCCGGAGGGGCGCCCCGCCCGCCGGGCTCGACGGCGTTACGCTCCTGGGGCCGGTGCAGGATCTGAAGGAGCACCTCAACCGCTACGACCTCGTGCTGACGCAGTTCGGGCTCACGGCCTTCGAGGCCGCCTGGGCGGGCTGCGGCGTCGTCCTCCTCAACCCGTCGAAGTACCACCGCGAGCTCTCCCGCGCCGCCGGCTTCCCCGAGATCGGCGTGGTCCGGCCCGATACGCAGGCCCTCCGGAGGCTCATATCCTCGCCGGCGGAGGTGCTCGCGGCCCTCGCGCCCATGCTGCCGGCCGCTCCCGAGTCCCTCGCGGACAGGATCGGCGAGCTTCCGCCGGCCGAGATGCGCGACTGCCCCGCCTGCTCGAGCCCCGAGCGGAAGGCGCAGTACCGCGACCGCCGCAAGAGCTACTTCCGCTGCTCCTCCTGCGGCGCGCTCTACATGACGAGGTTCGGCCCCGCGGAGGGCGCGAGCCGCTACGGCAAGTCGTATTTCTTCGAGGAGTACAAGCGCCAGTACGGCAAGACCTACCTCGAGGACTGGCCCGCCCTGACTCGGATGGCCGACGGCCGCCTGCGGGCGATCGAAAGGGTCGCGGCCGGGAGCCTCGGCCGATCGAAGGGGCTGCTGGTCATGGACATCGGCTGCGCCTACGGCGCCTTCCTGGCCCGCGCGCGGGAGCGCGGCCACGAGAGCCGCGGCTTCGACATCTCGGAGGAGGCCGTGGCCTACGTGCGCGGCGAGCTCGGCATCCCCGCCGTCGCGGGCGACTTCCTCGAGCAGGACATCGCCTCGCCCCTGGGTGGCCCCTTCGACGCCCTCTCGATGTGGTACGTGGTCGAGCACTTCGCCGACCTCGGGAAGGCGCTCCGCAACGCGGCCGCCCTCGTCAGGCCCGGCGGCGTCCTCGCCCTGTCCACGCCCTCCGGCGAGGGAGCCTCGGCCCTCTTCGCGAGGGAGCGCTTCTTCGAGTCGAGCCCCTCCGACCACTACACGATCTGGGAGCCCTCGCGGGCCCGGTCCCTCCTCAGGGCCTACGGATTCAGGGTCGCGAGGATCAGGATCACCGGGCACCATCCTGAAAGGCTGCCCGGCCTGGGCTTCCTCGGCCGCGGTCCCGAGTCCTCGGGCGCCCTCGGGCCCGGAGGCCGGCGCGGTTTCGGGCATCGCGTCCTCAGCCTGCTCGGCGCGGCCGCGTCGAGGATCCTCGGGCTCGGCGACACCTTCGAGGTCTACGCGGTCCGCGAGCCGGCCCTCGTCCCGCGCCAGCCCGCCTTGGGCTTCCGCGGCCCCGGCAGGAGGGCCTCGGACCGCGAGGGCCAGGCGTGGATCGCGAGGCGCGGCGCCCACGGCAAGCGCGGCAGATAGTACCCTCGGAAAGGCGATGCGAGAATGACCGTCTTGATACTCGGCGCGGGCGTGATGCAGGAGCCCGCGATACGCTCCGCCAAGGAGCTCGGCTGGACCGCGGTCGTCGCGGACGGCAATCCGCGAGCGAGCGGCGCCGCCCTCGCCGACCGCTTCCTCCCCGTCGACCTCAAGGACCGCGAGGGACTCGCCGCCGCCGCGCGCGGCATCCGGCAGGAGCTCGGCCTCGACGGCGTCTTCACCGCGGGCACGGACTTCTCGGCCTCGGTCGCCTACGTCGCTGCCGAGCTCGGCCTGCCCGGCCTTCCCTTCGAGGCGGCGATCCGCGCCTCTGACAAGCTCGCGATGCGCGCCGCGCTCTCCGCGGCGCTCGTCCCGTCGCCGCGCTTCGCCGCGGTTTCCTCGCTCGGCCAAGAGTCCCGCGTCGCGGAGGAGCTCGGCTTTCCCCTCGTCGTGAAGCCCGCCGACAGCATGGGCGCCCGGGGCTGCAGGCTCGCCCGCGACGCGGCCGAGCTCTCCGAGGCGGTCGCCGCCGCGCTGCCCTTCAGCCGCTCGGGAAGGGCGATCGTCGAGGAGTACGTCGAGGGGCCCGAGTTCTCCATCGACGCTCTCGTCGCGCCGGACGGCATCCGGATCCGCGGCGTCGCCGACCGGCACATCTTCTTCGATCCGTACTTCGTCGAGCTCGGGCACACGATGCCGAGCTCGGCGCCCGCCGAGACGATCGAGGAGGTCCTCCGGGTCTTCGAGGCCGGCATCCGCGCGCTCGGCCTGGAGTCCTGCGTCGCCAAGGGCGACATCAAGTACTGCCCGTCGAAACGCCGCGCCTTCGTCGGGGAGATCGCCGCGAGGCTCTCGGGCGGCTACATGTCGGGCTGGACCTACCCCTACGCGAGCGGCATCGACGTGACCCGCGAGGCCCTCGAGCTCTGCGTCGGCCTCGTGCCCGCTCCCGCGCCGCCCGACCGCGGCTGGACCTCGGCGGAGCGCGCGATCGTCTCCATACCCGGGGTAGTCCGCGCGGTACTCGGGACGCAGGAGGCCGAGCGCCTTCCCTTCATCAAGAAGCTCTTCCTCCGGGCCGCGCCCGGCGACACCGTCGTCTTCCCCTCGAACAACGTCGAGAAGTGCGGCAACGTTATCAGCCAGGCTCCCGATCGCGAATCCGCCGTCGATGCCGCCGAGGACGCTATCCGCACGCTTCTCGTGCGCCTCGAACCCGGCCGCGAGGCCACCGAGGCCTTCCTCCGCGGCGAGGGACGGCTCCGCGCGGGCTCGGGCGGGACCTGGCCTCCCGAGGCCTTCCGCCTCGAGGGCGCGGCCGCAGGCACACTCGCCGCGATGCGCGAATATGATGATGGGCCGCGCCCCGCGGCGGCCACTCTACGCGCGGCGGCCGCGATGCGCGAAATCGGCAGCGCGGCTCCGAAGGTCTCGCGCGGCGCGCCGGTAGGAGCCGTAGGCGCGCAGGCTGCGCCGCGCGGCGCAGCTGACGCGCGACGTACGGCCCCGCGGATCACGGTCGCGCCTTTCGACGAGGCCGCCTCCGTGGCCGGGAAGGACTGGAGCGGCCGCGGCTTCCTCGAGTCTGCCCGTCTCGCCCTCGCGCGGGGCGGCGCGAGCGTCGGCGCGGGGGGCGACGTCGCGCTCGCGGGCCGCTTCTGGCGGGCGATCGCGCGGGGCGGAGCCCAGGCGGGCCTGTACGTCATCGATACCGCGGCGGCCGCCGCGCGCGCGCCCGGTGGAAGGGGCTAGGCCGTGCGCCACTCTCCGTCGCGGCTCGCTTCCGCTCTCCTCGCGGCGGCCCTGGCCCTCGCGGCGGGCGCTCCGCTCGGGGCGGACGGCGCCGTGTCCGCCGTCGACCTCGCCGCGAGGCTCGGGGCGAAGCTCTCCTACGATCCGCTGACCGGCTACTGCCTCCTCGAGCGCGGAGGCGATCGGGCCGCCCTGGCGCCCGGCCTGCCATGGGCCCTGCTCGACTGGGACCGGAAGCTCCCCCTCGATCCGCCCGCGCAGGCTGCGGCGGGGCTCGCCCTCAGCTCGCAGGCGGCCTCCGCGCTCGAGAAGGCCTTCGCCGAGGCGGAGGCCCGCTCCCGCTCGCGGTTCTCCGTCGCCGCGATACTCATCGATCCCGGCCACGGCGGCAAGGATCCAGGCGCGATCGGCGAGAACGCGGCGGGCGGGAAGAAGGTCCGGATCCTCGAGAAGGACGTCACCCTCTCGATCGCGAAGACGCTCTACGCCGCGCTCAAGGCACGTTATCCGGAACGGAAGATCCTCATCACGAGGGAGGACGACCGCTATCCGACCCTTGAGGATCGCGTCGCGACGGCCAACTCGGTCGAGCTCGCCCCGAACGAGGCGATCATCTACGTGTCCATCCACGCCAACTCGTCCTTCAATAAGAACGCGAGGGGCTACGAGGTCTGGTATCTCAACCCGGACTACCGTCGCACTCTCGTCGAGCCGGGGGCGGCCGAAGGCGCGGGCCCGGACGTGTCGTCGATCCTGAACGTCATGCTCGAGGAGGAATTCACGACCGAGAGCGTCATGCTCGCGCGAGGCATCTCGTCGGGGCTGCAGGCCATGGTCGGAGCGGACAGTCCGAATAGGGGTATCCGGGCCGACGAGTGGTTCGTCGTCAGGAACGCCCGCATGCCCTCGGTGCTCGTCGAGGCCGGCTTCCTTTCCAATGCCGAGGAGGCTGGCCTCCTCGCCCGGGATGATTACTTGCGACGCCTCGCCGACGGAATATATAATGGCATTGTCGATTTCGTCGGCTATTTCGAGAGCATGAGAGGCGATATCTCCCAATGAAATCTTTCATCGAGGCCGCGCGCCGCTTCGCCGCCATCGTCCGGCGGCTGGCCTCCGCGGCAGCCCGGAGCGCGGCGATCGCCTGGAAGCGGACCGTCGCCTGGCTGGCGATTTCGGTCAACCTCTGCCTGACCGTCATCGGGCTCTGCCTGGTCGTGTCGGTCGCTTGCTGGGCGGCCTCTGACCGCTTCGCGGACGCGGTTATCTTCTTCCCAGACGGCCACGGGGCGATCCGGGGCGAGAAGCGGGAAATGCCGCGGAGATTCAATGCCGAGGACAAGGCGGAGCTCTTCGTCTCAGAGCTGCTCCTCGGACCGGAGAGCCTCCACCTGACGTCCGCCTTCGCTCCAGGCACGAAGGTCGAGTCGGTCGTGTACAGGAAGGGCCGCCTCTACGTCGACCTTTCGCCCGAGGCCGCGCTGACGGACTCGGGGAAGCCCGAGTCGGTTAAGGCCGGCCTGGCGGCACTAGAGCGGACGCTCAGGGCCGCGTTGCCCGGTATTAAGCGCATAACCCTCGCGATAGGCGGATTCGAGCCGTACGTTGACGGACTTCCCGCAGAGGAGGGCAGGGGATAAAAAAATCCGGAAATCAATTGACAAAGGGTTTTGACAGCGTATACTTCTTTATCAAATAGCGCAAACCGTTATTGTGAACATATGAAAGGAGTTATTGCATGAGAAGGCAAGCAATCGTCATCGCCCTGGCGCTTCTCCTCGTGGGCGCGTTCGCCGTCTCGGCAGACGAGGCCGTCCTCATCGACTTCTCCCTCCTCAAGGCCGATATCGTCGCCGATCAGGTCAATCAGGGCAAGTTCCAAGAGAACAGGGCCACGATGATCGACTTCTCCGGGACCGCCGGCGCCAGCTACACCGACGAGCAGAAGAAGCAGATGCGCACGTCCCTCGCCATCCGCAACTGGGACGTCGTCCTCGCCTCTTCCTCCAGGAGCAACATCAATCAGTCTCTGTCCATGACGGCCGAGGCCACGATCGCCTCGGGCGCCAAGCAATACGCCGGCCAGTCGGTCATGGGCATCCGCATCCACTTCCCGACCTCCGAGTTCAACAGCTGGGCCAAGGTCGTGCCTCCCTACACGATCCCCGCCTTCGAGAAGAAGGTGAGCGTGGACGACCAGGGCAACATCACCGAGGCCAAGGCGGACCAGGGCGGAGATCCCGTCAACGCCCAGATGACCCGGTTCGAGGGAACCTACGACGCCAACACCAAGATTAAGACCGCCTACGGTATCGTGAAGAACGTCGGGGTCATCAAATCCGTGGCCGTCAACGTCAAGGGCCTTAACTTCCCGCACGGGCTCTCGGCCGTTCTCCTCGACTCCGACGGCAACGAGCAGGTCGTGTTCCTCGGCTACCTGAACTTCGACGGCTGGAGGACGCTCCGCTGGGACAATCCCGCATACGTGCAGGACGTCCGCAACCGCGAGCTTCGCGTCTACCCCCTCTACCCGAAGACCACGCCCATGGTCAAGTTCGATGGCTTCCTTATCAGCCGCGACGCAGCCCACGAGGGCGGCGACTTCGTGACCTACGTAAAGGACGTAAAGATCCTCTACGATAAGGCGGTCCTCGAGCCCGTCACCGACATCGACGACGAGGCGATCTGGGGCATCGTCGGCAAGAAGGAAGAGGAGCGCAAGAACATCGAGTCCAAGCGCTTCGGTTCCCAGCAGGTTCTCCGCTACCTCGAGAAGATGAAGCAGGAGACCAAGACCGACTTCACCGCCGAGCAGCCTAAGAAGTAGCCGCGGCGCGGCGATTAGGGCCGGGGCCGTTCCGTCCGGAGATCCGGACGGCGCGGTCCCGGCCTTTTTCTGCCCGCGCCGACGGGGAAAGGGTATAGAGTATCGATATGCAGGGAGACGGCCCGGAAGTCATACCTGATAGAGGCGAACTCCGCCGCTCCTATGGCGAGCGGCGCCCCGAGTTCGAGCGCATCCTCGGCGCTATGGAGGAAAGACTGCGATCCGCCCTCGAGGCGGCGTCGCTCAGGCCGACCATCAAGGGGCGGGTCAAGTCCTTCGATTCCTGGTACGCGAAGCGCATCCGCCTGCTCAGGCAGGCGAGGGCCTCCGGATCGGACCCCGTGCCCATCGCCGACGTCGTCGCGCTCCGCGCGGTCTGCCCCTTCCTCGGCGACCTCGCCAAGGCGGAATCCGCGATATGTGCCGCCTTCAAGGTCCTCGAGGTCGAGCGCAAGGGCTCGAACCGCTCTTTTCGCGAATTCGGCTACGAGTCCATACACCTCATGCTCGAGCTTCCCGACGACCTTCGCTCGCCCGAGCTCGGCCTCGACCTTCCCGCGGTCGAGGTTCAGCTCAGGACGATCCTCCAGGAAGCCTGGGCCGAGGTCGAGCACGAGATCGTGTACAAGGCCGAGTTCACCCCCTTCGACGAGCCGATGAAGCGCAAGCTCGCGGCCCTCAGCGCGAACCTCTCGCTATCGGACATCATCTTCCAGGAGATCCTCGACTACCAGCGCAGGCTGTCCGCCGAGCTGGAGCGCAGACGCTCGTCCTTCTACGGGAAGGTCGAGGAAGCGATGGACCTGCCCCTCGCCGCTTCGGAGCCCGCGGTCCCGGCCTCGCCCTCGATACTCCTCCGGGAGCCTGCCCTGGAAGCGCCGGTCTCCGGCTCCGAGCGGCGCTCCATGGGATCGGCGCGGGGGCGGAGCGCGAGCATGGACGACCTTCTCCTCGCCGCCCTGACCGCGCACAACCGCGAGGACTACGAGGGCGCCTCGAGAATCTACAGCGAGATACTGGACCAGAAGCCGGAGAAGGAGATCGCGGTCGTCGTCTACAAGCACCGCGGTATGGCGTCGTTCTCGCAGTCCAAGTACGAGGACGCGATCGCCGACTTCGGGAGGAGCCTCGAGCTCGATTCCGGCGACTATAAGGCGGCGTACTATAGGGGCGTCGTTCGCAGCGTCCTGCAGGATTTCGAGGGGGCGATCGCCGACTTCGACCGTGCCCTCACTATTCATCCATACCATTTCTTCTCGAGGTATCGCAGGGCTATGGCCTATTGGCATATCGGAGACTACGCGCAGGCCTTGTCGGACTCGGAGGCCGCCTTGAGGCTCGAGCCCGAGAACGAGGTGGCTTCGCGGCTCCGCGACCTGGCGATGCGCAAGATGAAGATGTGAACTGCGAAGTATCGCTATAAATCAAAAAGAGTTAGTGAGTGCGACCCGCGCCTTGACATGCCCCGACCCGTCCAGCTATATATAGACGCGTTCATTGTGTCCCCATCGTCTAGCGGTTAGGACAGCGGGTTTTCATCCCGCCAACTGGGGTTCGATTCCCCATGGGGATGATCGATTGGCTAACATCCCCATGGGGAATCGAAGCGGAGCGCCGACCCGAAGCGCGCTTCCCCATGGGGATGTTGTTTTATTATTACGAAAAAGCCGATCCGCAGCTTTACGCGCACAATCGTTTGTCAGATAATTCCATACATTGTCATTTTATTCCATAAAAAGTCATGTTAAAATTGTTCGTCTTTTCTTTCGCCGACCGGCCGATATGGGGGGAAGCATGAAGCTCAGGACGCGAATGAATTCGCTCCTTGCGGTGACCCTGATAGCGCTCTTTCTGAATATCTCGTTGTTCTTCGTCTTCTCGACCCTCACGAGCAACTTTACCGCGGTCAGAGTCACTGGCCTCGAGACGAGCAGGGAGCTCGCGCGTTTCCGCTACCTTTCAGACGAGTTGATCACCAGCACGGCGTACAAGGACACGCTGAGCGCCTGGAAGAAGGCCCTGGCGTCCTCGGACGCCTCGCTGAAGGCCTACACCTCGAACAAGACGCTGCTCGCGGTCATGAAGAGCGAAAATGAGAAGAAGTATGTCACCGCCCTCACGGCCGTCTGGCAGCTCGTCGCCGAGCAGGCGACGAAGGTGAGCGACTTCGCCGACGCTCTCGCGGAAGAGGGCGTGTCTTCGTCCATCATCGAGAAGAGGGCCGCGGGCATGTCCTATAGCATTATGGGACTCCTCGTGACGATCCCGCAGCTCATCATCAATCTCGACACATACCTCGATAACGCGCTCTCGAAGCTCGGCGCGGAGCTCGACAAGAAGGCCGCGGCCGCGGAGACGGCGCTGTCGCTCGGCGTCGTCGCCTTCGGGGCGCTCGGCGTGCTCGCGGTCGTCGTCATCTCGATCGGCTTCTCCCGCAGCCTCGGCTCCTCGCTCGGCGGCTTCGGGAAGGCCATCATGGCCTGGAACGAGCGCGACCTGACGATGCGGGCGTCCGCGGGCGGCACCGACGAGCTCGCCGACCTCGCGCGCAGGATCGACGGGACGATCGGCGACTTCGCCGGCCTCGTCGGAAGGATCTCGAGCGCGGCCGGCGAGGCCTCGACGGTCCGCGAGGAGGTCGTTTCGGCCTCGAGCGAGACCGCCGCGTCGATCGAGCAGATCGGGGCGAACATCGCCTCGATACGGACCCGCATCGACGAGATAGTGTCGCGCATCGCGGCCTCGGCCGAGGCCGCGGCAGGCATCGATCACGGCGTCTCATCCCTCGACGAGCGTCTCGCCGAGCAGAGCTCGGCGCTCTCGCGCTCGTCGGGCAGGGCGGCCCAGATGCGCGAGGCCATGGCCAAGGCCGATACCATCGCGCAGAGGCAGAAGGAGGAGTCGGAGCGCCTCGCGAACCTCTCCTCCGGCGAGCTCGAGCGTTTCGACCAGACGCGCGAGGCGATCGCGCGGTCGACCGAGGACGTGGGCAAGGTCATGGAGGTCGTCGGCATCATAAACGCGGTCGCGGAGCAGACGAACATCCTCGCCATGAACGCGGCCATCGAGGCCGCTCACGCGGGAGACGCCGGCCGCGGCTTCGCGGTCGTCGCCGAGGAGATCCGCAAGCTCGCCGAGTCTACGAGCGACAACGCGGTGATAATCGGGACGACGATCGGCGACATGGCGGGCCGGATCGGCCAGGTCTCGAGCTCCAGCGCCGAGACCGACGCGGCCTTCAAGAGCATCGAGTCCCTGACCCAGGCGGCGCGGGAGAGCATGGAGGAACTGCTCGGGCTCGTCCGCGAGCTTTCCGAGGCGGTCGCGGGCGTGGCCGGGGACTTGGAGGTCGCGGCCTCCAACTCGCGCGAGATCAAGGCGAGGTCGGGCGAGATCCTGCAGGGATCGAGGATCGCCGCCGAGGCTATCGAGGCGGTGTCCGGGCTCGGCCACGAGATCAAGGGCGGCATGGGGGAGATCGAGGAGGGGTCGCGCGATACGAGCGCGGCCATGCAGCACCTGCGGGACCTCAGCTGGAAGATAGCCGAATCGGTCAAGGAGCTCGACGCGAGCGTCTCGGGATACCGGACCGACAAGGGCTGATCGCCCCGGTTTTCCCTCCGCTTGACAGAATTCCGCGATTCGATACGCTATGCTTTGTTCGATTGAAACGCCCGGCCGTCCGCGGGAAAGGAATGACTCGCCGGCCGACCGGCCGCAAAGATAAATTCTGGAGGAAGCATGAAGAAGAAAGTTCTGGTACTGGCTCTGATTCTTACCCTCTTCGCGGTGTTCAGCGCCTCTGCCTATCAGATGGCGATCGGCGGCGAGTTCTCGCTCAGGGTCGGTGAAGGCTTGCCCAACTCGGCGCTCTTGTCCTTCCGGCTGCCGAAGTTCCCGCCGGTCTTCGGCCTCGGCCTCACGACGGCCGAGCCGTCCCGCGTCGTCCTGCTCGCGGATTGGTGGCTGGCCCAGGGGAACCTCTTCAGCTTCGTCAACTACTATGTAGGTCCCGGAATCTTCGTGGCGATCTCCGACTCGGCGACCCTGGGAATCCGCGTGCCGATCGGCCTGAACGCCTATCCGATCAAGCCCCTCGAGATCTTCCTCGAATTCGCCCCGGCCTTCTATCTCCTGGGCGACGATACGATCACGATTCCGTCCTTCGGCCTGCAGGCGGGATTCGGCTTCCGCTTCTGGTTCTGACTCGGGCGCCCTCGGCGCGCGATGGCCGCCCCTCGGGGCGGTTTTTTATTAAGACCTAGAAAACCACCGCCTTTGGCGGTGGTGATGTGCTGATTGGCTATGCCTTCAGAAGATGAGGGAATACAATAACCTATGGCCAAATGGAAAAAGCTGGCGCATGTAGTC